>PJTT01000068.1_pt1 | contig 195967 bp, 142 predicted proteins | sample 1512261 | NCBI WGS metagenome assembly PJTT01 (sample SAMN08177685, study PRJNA422409) | Soil metagenome, whole genome shotgun sequencing project. | isolation source: Soil (2) enriched on wood chips | place: USA: Madison | collected 2015-01-15 | reverse complement strand
TACAATAACAACTTGGAAAGTTATTTAAGTTTTTATGTTGTGAAAGACCCAGTTTGAAAGGTTCTTACAACTTACCTCTTGTGGTATTTTATCGTTCATTGGTTGTGAAAGGCCTAAGTTTGAAAGGTATTTACAACAAACTTTTGTAGTTCTGGACTCAAAGAAAAAATTATGCTGGTGCTTAGAAGGCTCAGTAGTTTTGCTTGAAAAGAGCCTCCAGCTAATTAGCGCAGCTGTTTTTTAACGCTCTCCTGGTAATAACCTTTAAATACACAGATGTAGTTGAAAATGAAGTTGTCTTGCGATTGACTGCTAAACGAGAGAGACGAATTTAGCTGTACGGGCTATAATTCATACCATGATGCAGCAATACCAAGGGAGTTCAAAGTCATCGTCAGCTTGGCGCCTTTACGGTACAGTTACGGGGTTATGTATGATTAAGGCAAACTATTCACTAGCGTCTGGGATGACCGTGGGTGAAATAGAGCCGGAGTTGGATTATTCGAGTTCAAAGGAATTTGGGAAAGCGTTTAAGAGGAGGTTTGACTTTTGAGCTAGTGGGGAGATGAGCCAGGATTATTTACAGGTGGTGGGGTGTAGATTATTGTTCATAGATGATGTATCATGGTGAGTGACGGTTAACAGGTAGTCTATGGTTCTCAGATCATGGTTGATCACTTCTACCCTGCCGGCCTCATCAGGTGCGGCACGATGCGTGGGCAAGTAACCGGTATAAGGGAGGTGATTAGCTCGGATCTGTGTCGGGGATTGCCGACCATCTGCCCCGGTTCTGGTAGCTAACCTATGAAGGGGGTGCCGGGATCCGATGAGGGTGGTAAAGCACTAGTCTATAACCCGCCCTAATTAAGTAAGCTTACCTAATAGAAACGATAATGCGCTCTTCATTAAGCCCGCGCTTAAAGGGATTAAGCCCCAGCCTATTTTAGCTACCACCTGGTAAAGGTTTTGTAAAATGTCATTTGAAGCAATATCAGGCCAATTAACAAATTTAACAAGGATGTGATTTTTGTTTACACGTGTAAATACGGGAAAGATAGAGTGTTTATTCGAATGCGCGGGATTTAAGCCATCTTCGGTAAGTGTTGAACATCTATATTAGGCCCTTGGCTATGTACGTTTGAATACGTACTACAAAAGATTTCGAAACCTATTGTAGTAATATCGTTATTCTGACTACCGACTGTGATCCATATGCACCTCAGCGTCCTAAAACCGTCGGGCGACTTGATGCGGCTGAATGAGGATGATTTGTACAATGCGAAGTTGAATTTCAGTATTGTCGCCGGTAAATCTATCTTCATCCAAAACGTTGAATGATCCACACATGGATTCTATACCGCAGATCTCGGCCTGGGGCCTTACCTGAATGCGCTCTTTCTGAATGCTATTTTGAGTGCTAAATATTTCAAATTGGAGAAGGGACGGGTGTTTCGAAGATTTTGAGATAGCTAAGGATTTTTCCAGGCTTCGAGGTAATATTTGCCGGATTCTAATTGTTTTGAATAGTGATGGGAATCATTCCGATCTTCCTGATCAACTCTAAAATCCGTAAGGTAGACATCCATCCCTTCTAGACCTGGAATGGGCGCGAAAGATAGGGTAATCGCTCCCCGGGGATGTCTGGAGATTTCTGTAAACTTATACTTTAACTCCACTGTATCATGGGGCAGGCATTTTTGTAATGATAGCCAGTCCCCATTTCTTGGAACCGCTTCAATTTTTGTAAAAAGTTGGTCGATGGATGTGTAATGCTCGTTGCAATACTGTAATACAGACTTTATTTCCCCATGTCTTACTGTAAAGCGATCCGACATAATGAAGGTAGCTGTCAGTACCATTAGTACAATAATGAATAATCTTCTCATTCTGAAAAAGGAGCTCCCCTAGGATAAATTTTACGAACTTGTTGAAGGTCTTTGACTTTCACATTTGCAACAGGTTCCAATTCCCATACTTCAACGAATTTATCCCGAGAAACACCTGTAATATTGGAAGTTAAAGCAATAGCCATTACTCCATTTAATGCAGTGGGTGATTCAACAAACTCGCTATTAAATTTACTCTCTGTATCCTCAAATATTACTTGGTAAAAGTATTCAAACATAATTGTTCATTGAATGATAAAGATACTATTAGATCTTATATTAAGTTAAATAAGAAACTTAATCTTTCCCAGGTAGTCCCTGATGACCAGTTGCAGATGATCTCTGCCTCAATAGCCATATCGTCTACTTTATAATTCAGGCGAACAACAAAAGGATTCTCGCGATGAATCTGGATAAACAAGGCTAAGGTTCAAATAATTAATACATAATATGTTGGATATTTAGGCAGTGTTCATTTCATTATAATCAGTAAATTGCTATATTATACAATAAATTAAGGTCGAAAAGTTATCCGTATCTTACGCTGATGCTAAAATAAATAGGGAGATACTTTTATACGCTTTCATTATCAATTTATGTTCAGCAGCAAACCCTGTTAGAATAACCAACTGATTTTAAGATTAAGATATGTAAATATGATGTTTGCCATAAAGCATCAATAATTTAGCTCATTCAATAGTTGATTCGTAAACAATATTTCAACAAAACCATCAATTAAGAATTAACAAGTGTAAATAGAATTTCTTATATACTATTTGGAAAGAATACAGTAATTTCTAGCAATCCATGATACTTGAACTCTGATGGTACTATCTTTTTTTGACATAAAAGTTTAAGCTAAAATTTAATCCATGAATAAATTAGTTTTAGTCGGCAATGGTTTTGACCTAGCACATGGCATGAAAACTACTTACACAAATTTCATATGCGCCTATTTCAGAAGATTGCTTCAAGAAGCGATTAAACAACAACGCTCTGTAAAAGATGATTCGTTGGAAATTAATATTCGAGATGAAGCGGCCCTTATTAACTTTAAATATTACTTGCCATCCAGAGGTCATCTTGACGACGCCGCGATGCTTAGTATACTCAGTAATGAAACTCATTTTAAAATCAATGATCAGAAAATTCCTAATTTTTTTGAATGCTCTGCGCACAACTCAATTGTTCATTACGCTTTAGAACGATTAAACGAAGTGAACTGGGTGGATATCGAAGAAATCTATTACGACAATTTGCTTGAGGAAGCAAAACCCTCATCTGACGACATGGTTCACTACCTTAACGAATGCCTGGAAATGGTGATTAGGGAGTTGGAAAGATACCTGAGTTCTGTTGAAGTTGCAGGAATTAATAAAGAAGTCTTATCAATCTTAAGAGAGCCATTTAAGCAACAAGATTTTAAAGATCGACTCCTCTTAATGCCAAGACGCTGTGCTAACATGTTGCTGCTTAACTTTAATTATACGACTACTTTAAAGCAATACCGGGACAGGCTTCGCGAACTAGAACCCGAGATGCAGGTCGAGTTAATCCATATACATGGCGAGCTAAATAGCCCCAATAATCCCATCATCTTTGGATTTGGCGACGAAATGGATGATCACTATAAGATTCTTGAAAAGCAAAAGGACAATTCAGTCCTTGACTATATGAAATCATTCGGTTATTTCAGAACCAATAACTACCGTAGGCTAACACAATTTTTGGAGGGTGATGCTTTCCAGGTAGAGATCATGGGCCATTCTTGTGGCCTCTCCGACCGTGTGATGCTTAATATGATCTTCGAACATCCGAACTGTAAATCCATAAAAGTTTACTACTACCGATGCCAAGAGGGATTTGAAGGAACCAACTTTAAGGAGTTGACTCAAAACATTTCCCGGCATTTCAATAAAAAAACACTCATGCGAGACCTTGTAGTAGATTATAGATTTTCCAGAGAAATGCCACAAATAAGGTAAATATCCCGACCCGAACTATATCGTCCTACCCTCTTTAATATTCCTGTGAAAGTGTATTGGTTGATATATCCAGGCTTCTGTAAAATACAGGGATAGTGAACTGTTTACGGATAAATTGCAGGTATTGTATAATTTCTTGTGACGGTTCAGTATCGCCGATAATAATGAGCTTGGAAGCCCTTAATTTAGCTGGATAATACGCATATTCCATAACCTGCCCCAGCGCTTTACGAATACTCAACTTCGGAGAATCTGTTTTAATCTCAAAATAATGCCACTCTCCTTTCAAAGTCCTGGCCTTTATGTCGACCCGGGTTTTTTCAATTTTAACTACCTCATATTCTGTCGCATTCTTTAGCCTATCGAATAATGCATTTTGCATTTTATCATGATACGGATCAAACTCGCAATTAACCTGGTAGGCCTTTTTCCTGGTGTCTGTCTTTTTCCTATTTCCTTCGTCGCTGTCATCTTCATCTATTCTACTATTACCGTCTATATCAATCAATTTGTACTGCAGGCTGGTTTTAAGTGGAAGTAGCTTAAAGCGGACGGTTGTAATATTGCCATCCCCATCAGCAATTTCCTGCAGTTCCTCATTTAAACTGAGATCTGAAAATCTAAATCGCATATTGAAAAAAGTCTCGGGAGGGGTTTTAAATAATGGCTTCGGGTTAACCCCTACATTTTGAAGATCATTAGCCATTTCACCGATCCATCCATTTTGCTTATACACACTGTGGATACGTGCAGAAACTTTCGCTGAAATACATTCCAGGTTATCGATAGTACCGATGACATATCTTTTCTTATCGTTATTTATAGCATACAAAGTCACTACGTAAATCTTTCCTGCATGCCTATCACTTTTTAAATTAAGTGACTGAAGAAAACCATAATGATAACCCTCTATAATTTTTGTCCTATCGAAAATCCATTCTTCATTGCCAAAACCATTCATGAATTCATAGGCCGTTGAAGAGAGGGATTTACCTAAAGGACCTGAAGGACGACGCCAGCTCTCCGTATTCCAAACGATACGTGTAATCTTTCGGGTCTTTCCCAAATGTATTTGCTGCTGCCTTAGCCTGATTACTTTCTCTCCATATTTTTGATCATAGTCCTTGTTTAGCTGAACGATATTCAGGCTGTTCGCTTGAGACAGCAACTGATTAATTATGGGCTTATCTTTGCGAAGGAAGTTGTCCAATAATTTAATGTAATCTCTGCCTCTTAGATGTTTATGCCATTTATTTTTATTGCCCTGTCTTTTAAACCCCTTTAAACGAGCAGCCACCTTTTGCAAAAATGCTGCTTTGGCGGGTGAATCCTGGGCTGATAATTCAATCGCGCAACTCTTATCGCGATAAATCACAAAGCCAATATTGTTTATTTTCTGTTTCCAATCCAGACCATTCCAAAATGAAATATTCACATAATTATCATTACCCAAAAACCAATAACCGTCGGACAACCTATTTTTTTTATTAGTTTTCCTGGGCGCAAAATACAAGGAGGAGTCGTCGGCACGAAGATCAATAATATAATCCAGGACCTTTTCATGAATAGATGTAATAGACATAGTAACAACGAAAATATTATTCTGCAATAATTTCCTACACAAATTACGGAAATCGATGACAATTTAGAATCAAGGTTTGTAGTTGTCGAGTTGTTTTATCCAGCACTATTAACTTTTTTAATATCGAAAGCAAAATCTGTTTTATCTTTGTTTATCAATTCGATAAAGACCCATATTGCTTTTTCGTGTGATATGAAGACCACTCCAATCAATAGATAGCAGGGGCCAGCGCCAGCCTCCTGACCGCTAACTAAAGATGCTGAACCGGTGCTATTTCTTAAAAGATAAGAGCAATATCTTCATCGAAGTGCAGACTGAACCGTTTGCATTTATTTTAAAGTAATTGCCAGTTGCATGACAAATGATTTAGTTGCCTATTCAAGGGCAGGAGATGTTTTTCATTACAGGTGGGCCGCCAGGCGCTGCCTGGGACTTGTTTACCCCGACACAACGCTTACCAGTGTTTTTATAGAAGGCTCAAAGGAAGATAAAAAATCAGGGGAATACGTTATTGACGTCAGTGAATATTATAAGTCAACTACCAGGGCGAAGGTCATCCAATATTACCAGCTCAAACATACTACCGTTCAAAATGAAGTGCCATTTGGTTTAAGCCATCTGAAAAAAACCCTGAAAGGTTTTGCAGAGCGATACTCCCAGCACGAAGGTGAACAAGAGCCTCCTACCTTCTCATTCACTATTATTACCAACAGAACCATTGACACGACGTTTAAACAGGCTATTCAATTACTTGCAAGAGGAAAAGCTCCGGCAGATTTTCGAAAGAAAATCGAAAAGGCTACCGGTCTAGGTGGAACAAAGCTGCGCCGGTTTTGCGGCCTTTTGAGATTTGAAGATAGCCAGGGTGATTATGATACCCAGGAATATGAACTTCGCCAGGAGATCGCACAACTTGTTTCAGGTTCCGTTGAAAATGCGCAGATTGACAGTCTGGTCGGACTTGTTCAAAAAAAGGTTCTTCCAAAATCCTCCGGCGAAATCCTGCCGGAGGAGGTCCTGAAGATATTCGGATATACTTCTGAAAAGGACCTGTTCCCTGCGCCTGCCATACTTGAAGCGGATGAAAACCTGATCGACAGACCGCTTTATCCAAAGGTACGCGAGCAACTATCTTCTGCTAAATATCCCGTGATCCTGCACGCCCCTGGCGGCGTTGGAAAATCTGTGTTTTGCAGGCAGCTTGCCCTGAATCTTCCCGAAGGCTCATTAGCGATCATTTATGATTGTTTTGGCGCAGGAAGATACCGGAACCGAAGTGAGCCCAGGCACCGGCACAGAGACGCCCTTGTTCAGATCGTTAACGAACTTTCGGTAAAGGGTTTGTGCGACCCACTGCTGGTCCAGGATGTCAATCACGACAGCGATATCATGAAAAAATTCCTGTGGCGGATCCAGGCAGCGACCCGGACGCTCAGAGAAACAACCCCGGAAGCAACCCTTTACCTACTTATTGATGCGGCAGATAATGCAGAGATGGCTGCCCTGGAGTTTAATGAGGCTTGCTTTGCCCACGAATTGCTACGGGAAACAATCCCGGAAGGCTGCCAGCCTGTTTTACTCTGCAGGACAGAAAGAATTAATTTGTTACAGCCAACTTCCAATACACTGCAATTTGATCTCAGTCCTTTTTCAGCACCCGAAACATTAGAGCATCTACAAAAATGGTATATCGAGGCCAGCGAAAAAGAAGGGGCAGAATTCCACCGGCTTACCGGTGGCAATCCCAGGGTTCAGGCCAATGCCCTTAGCGTACCTGCTGATTCGGTTACAGAATTACTTAACCGGCTGGGACCAGAAGGCACCACCGTAGAGCAACAAATTGAACAACAGTTAGCTACCGCCGTAACGAAGATCAAAGATCATCTTACGGAGTCTTTTCAACAACAGGTTCACGCCATCTGCATCGGGCTGGCCAGTTTACCTCCTCATATACCAATTAAAATCCTGGCGAAGGCTGCAGGGGTATCTGCAGAAGACATTGTAAGTTTTGCGGCTGATATGGGACGTGCACTCTGGATATCTGACGCATCTGTTCAGTTCAGGGATGAGCCAACTGAAACCTGGTTCAGGAACCATTTCCTGGCAGGCAAAAATGATTTTGAAGAGTATATAAAAGTGCTGGAGCCGCTGGCTCAAGAATCCACCTACGTTGCGGAAGTATTACCACATTTATATCTGCAGGCCGGCCACTATCAAAAACTGATCGAACTGGCCATGTCAGACCTGTATTTGCCGAAGAACCACCCGATCGATGCAAGAAGCATCCGGGTAAACCGGCTCCAGTTTGCTATTCGCGCTGCATTAAGAGATAAAAGGTTTGATGATGCCGCAAAGATTGCTATCCGTGCAGGCGAAGAGGTTGCCGGCAATGAACGCCAGTCTAATCTTTTCAAAGATAATATTGACCTGCTATGCCTGTTACAGGATCCGCAGAAGATACAGGAGCTTGCACTAAAACGAACTTTAAACGGCAGCTGGAACGGAGCTGAAAATGTTTACGCAGCTTCACTATTATCGGGAATCGAGGATTACAAAGGAGAAGCTACAGCTTTTCTCAGATCTGCCATCAACTGGCTGATTATTTACTATAATGAGCTTAAAGCAAGTGATGATCAACGGGCACACAATGAGGTTTCAAAAACCGAGGTATTGGAACTGGCCTGGGCAACTTTTAATATTCACGGCGTTGCCGGTTGTGTACAGTTTCTCGATCGCTTCAGAAGCAATGATTATAAGTTTCGCATTATGCAGCTATTAACGAGCAGGCTGATTGATGCCGGCCGTTTTGAAGTTATTAATGCCTTTATGCTATGCTGCTCAAAAGATGCCTATTTTATGCTGGCGATCACCCATACCTTATTTAAAGTAGGACGATTTGCCGGAAAAAAATATGTAGAACCCTGCCTGGATTTACTTTGCGATCCTAAGTTCAGGCCTAAAAAATCGGATTACAGCAGAGGTCCTGATGACATAACGATAGCTGTCGTTGCATTTATAGAAGTTTCCATGCGACAGGAGCTACCTACTGAAAAGCTGCTCGAAGTTCTAAAGTATTATGTACCTGCTAAAGCTTCGAAGATGGTCGGCAGTGATTATCAATCCAGTGAAAGAACTGTTTACCTAAAAACTTTTGCACTTCGCGTTCTGTTAAAGGGTGAGGCTTCCCTGAATACTGACAGTATCCTGCCCAGGGAGCTTTTAGAAAAAAAGAAGAAAGAGGATCAAAAGTCTAAAGATGAAGTATCCAAATTCACTAAGGTCTTCGAATCACTCTTCCCCTGGTATCTTTTAAGAGCAAAGCTCTTGTGTCAAAAAGTGGAGCATTTCCGGCAGGAAGCCGAAGATGCCAAAGATGGTTCTGCCAAAGCCAGAGGACAACGCAATGTGTATCATGACACATTACCTAATGAGCTGGCAGCTCTTTACAGCTCGATCTTAATAATACATGACAGTGGAACAACTGAGGAGCTTTCCTGGTTTTATGATACTTTTATCGGCAATCGCAAAGATCTGTGGATCCCGGATGAGTTGCAACTGCTAAGAGCTACATTCAGGAATGTTCACCTGTCTTGTTTTAAAGGCCGGTTCGAGAAAAATTTCTATGAAAGAATTGATGACGTCGAAGATAGCGGGCCTGAAGACAACGCGCGGCATCTGACCGATCTTGCCAGAGCGGTCTATTGCGGTGATCCAAAGGATTCGGCGGTCTATTTTGAGGAGGCGATTGTTATTGTCTCCAGGTTTGGAGATGAAATCGCCGGTCGTTGGGATGCTGTTGTTTCGCTGGCTGAACAGGCTTCCAGGGGTTCCATTACCCAGGATTTAGCCTACCGGTTTATTCGCTGTGCGGAAGTTGTGGGACAAAATGTTTCAAGGGAAAGGTACTGGGATCGCAGCAAGGCTATCGCAGTTGGTACAAGGATGCATGCCGGCACCGGCATTGCTGCGCTTAGCCGATGGAGGGACCGGGGAGTAGGCCGGTTTGAATTACAACTCAAAGCCCTGTTAAGCGAACTTGTCCAAACCAGCAAAATCACCCCGATAACAGGATGGGCTTTCGCCAGATTTTTTGCACAACATCCCCCTGACGATCTTCTTAACTCTTGCCTGGAACAGGAACAGAATGAAGCTGTAAAGCAAGCGCTTTTTGATGATGCGATGGATCTAATGCTGAAAGAAGGGGCTTCTGCTGATGACCGGAAAAAAATGCAGACGATCGTCCTAGCACACAAAATTGATTCACCCCGGCTTGATACTATTCAATCGCAGTTTGAAGGTGTAGTAGCCCCAGAGACAGCAGATAAAGATACATTCAAAAGAGTGGTTCCTCCACCTACAGAGGCTGAGCAAGAATCCATGGCGGTTATCTTCGACGGAATCGATTTATCTGCGCCGGATGAGCTCGAAAAATGTTTGAAAGCATTTAAAGACATTAACAAAAAGTCTTTAAGTTATGACCCAGCATATTTCTGGAATCGGATTATCGGGAAATTCGCCGAGCCGGATTGGGAATCATTTTTAAACCTGCTGGTCAGTTCCAATCTGACAAGGTATGATATAAGCCAGGCAATCGAGTGTTTGCCGGAAACCTGGAAACAGAAGGTTAGTTTTAAAAAGAAATGGCCCGGGCTTATCCAAAAGCTGGGCGCAAAGTTTGCCTATGAATTAGCCTCTCCTTACACATTGGGATTTTTCAGCCATGATCTGAAACTTGATACCCATGAAATGAGTTTACTGCAAGCCGGCATGTTCGATGGACTGGCGACCGGCTACGAATTTACAAATGAAGAGATGTTCTTTGGATTTGCAAAGATCGCTGCCCCCATCCTCACAGCAGAGCAGGCCATCGCTATACTGGACTTTGCATTATCCCGGTTTGAACTGCACTTCACCGAGGAATCCGGCGATGGACCCTGGCAATCGTGGCTGGCTACACCAGACAATATCGCCTCCAATCTTGCCGGCTTTATCTGGTCAGCTTTGGGTTCTCCGCGCTCCACAGAACGGTGGAACGCAGCTCACTGTATCCGGGTGCTGGCCCGTTTCAATTGCACTGACATCTTCCATGAGTTATTTTATTGGCTACAGCAGGATCAAGCCGGCCCATTCGGTCATCCTCAATTTACATTTTATAAGCTACATGCCAGGCAATATTTCCTGATCGCCATTGCAAGGATCGCCAGGGACCAACCGGACCTTATGTTACCCTTTAAAGATGTTTTTGTTCATTACGCTTTACATAAGCCCCATATTCTGATGCAGAGGTTATCGGCAGAAATTGCGCTTACATTAGCTGCCTTCTCCACCGGGTTATATGATGAGCCTACCATCAACCAACTTAAAATGGCAGGCAAGAGCCAGCTACCCGTCTTAGATGTGAAAGACATGAAGGAGAAGGACAGTTACTGGCATTCTAAAGGTCTTATCGATACAAAGTATGATTTTCATTTTGGCTGGGATTTTAACCAATACTGGTTCGAGCCGCTCGGAAAAACTTTTGGTATCCCGGGAGAACAGGTGGCAGACCTTGCCGCTGACACTGTTATTAAACAATGGGGCATAACAGAAAAGAATGGTTACAAAAATGATCCCAGGGAATATCTCTGGAGCAGGCGACCCAACGAAAAAGACACCTGGCATGACCATGGCAGTTACCCCAGGACAGATCATCTTGACTTTTACCACTCCTACCACTCGATGATGGTTGCAGCCGCAAGGCTTATCGAAAAAATGCCCCTTGTCCGTAAGCCTCATTACGAAGATCAATGGGGTGGCTGGATCTCCAGGCACTGGCTGACCAGTAATAACGGCTGGTGGGTTTCTGACTATCGGGACGCCGTACCTTTCAAGCGGCCGGAATGGATCTACCAACCCGAGCCTGACAACTGGATCAAGGGTATCAAGGATACCGCTCTTAACCAACTATTATTTGATGATGCAAAGGGCGATTCCTGGCTTTACGTGCGGGGCGGCTGGTCAGAAAGAAATAGCGAAAGGAGCGAATATTTTTCGGTTGATTCGGCCCTAGTCTCCAAAGGCACTTCCCATGCATTGCTTCGTGCACTGCAAACCTGTAGCGATCCACATGATTATAAACTCCCCTCCTACGGCGAAACCGATATGGAGATCGATTCGGGTCCATTTAGTTTAAAAGGCTGGATCGAGGACGATTCTATTTCCAAGAAACTCGATCAGTTTGATCCCTACGGAGACCAACTTGATTTTCCGCCTTACCAAATTGGCGCTGAAATCGCTGATCGTTTACAACTATCTACAGACGCGGCCGGCAAATCCTGGTATTTGCCTGGCAGTGATAAAGCTGTCGCCAGCTCTGAGACCTGGAGCAGCTATTTAGAAGACCGAAGTGAGTACCCTGACCAGGCCGGTAAAAGAATCGGTGTTTCTAAAACGGTTTTACAAAAACTCTGTGCAGTCCTGGATTGCGCGTTAATACTACGCGTGGGGATTCATCGCGAAATGAATTATAAGTACCGCAAAGAGGCTGAAGGTAAAAGTTACTCCAATTTACAATACAAAATATTTATACTATCAGAAGATGGCACAATCAAAGGTATCTGAACAAATCATAACGCTGGGTAAGCTTATTGTTAAAGAACTGAAGCTGGAGCCGGGAGTGGATACACTTTCCCGATGGATGGCGCATTATATCGCTGAGCAAATAAGTCTTGCCGAAGGGCTAGCCCAGGGAAAGAAAAGAAAGGAGGCGGAGCAACAATGCTTTGCCACCATATTAGAGGTCTGGAAACACCGCTGGACACTTCAACACCACAAACGTCCTCTGGAGCAATTTGAGCCTATCCTTAAGACTATCCAGCAACTTGCTCCTGAAAATGAAGCAACCTATTATTTTGATATCCCGGAGCGGGAACTATCATCAATGGAGAAGAAAAACCCAGCCCTAAAGGAGCTTGTGAACTACACCAGGGCTGCACAGCAGGTTGATAAGACCGCCAGAACGCTTATTCATTATATGCTGCAGCAGGCTGCAACGAAAGCCCGGTCGAAAGCTACCCAGGAACTACTGGAAAATGCTATCCACCTGCCACAAAATCATGATGTAGCAATGATCCGGTTCCTGCTGGACGAAGAGGCAGATCTTGAACCAGAAGACTTAAAAGAAGAAACAATACAAAGGAAGTTTCTTATCCAAAAGTTGCAAGACAGGATCGAAGACCTGGAACAGTTTAATAAACTATCAAAATCCCTTCTGAAAAGTTACCGCGAGGATCTCAAGAAGCTTGATGGGAGTTGAGATCATTTTAAAATTGTTACTGGATTGGAACTTCTTCTAGTATCAAACATCTCGATTCTCTCTATAATTGGTTACCTTGATAAAATCCACAACATCCGTAAAACAGTCCTCTTTTTGATTGTCTTTTAAAGATGACATCAGATATAATTATTCTAAAATGGAAATATCCCCAACAGCTGACAGAATTTATAAAGAGCTTCTTCACGAACGCGCGGGTATCTGGTACATTAGTGATGTATACGGATCGAAAATCATGATAAAGGTTCTTTCACCAGCTATAAAGGCTGTTATGGAAGGTTGTAAACTGGAGCTTATTTATGGTAACGATGTAGGTGTGGTTCCCAACATATTTCACACAGGCGTTAAGATTTACGACGATCCGGTACACTACCTAAGTCTATCCGGTACACACCGATTTTCTGATGAGCATTATTCACTGGCAAAGATTATGCAACTTGAAAAAGTCTTTGTTCATTTCCATAACGAACTTAATGTCTGCCAAGCTGTCGCTGAATTTACCTTTAATGCGAATGACACGCACCAAATACGTGCTTTTCAAGGAAATCCAAAGTTACTTTATAAGGGAGCCTTTACTACCCCAATCAGCCAATCACTCGACAGATTTCAATACAGTTCGGGCATGCGGCCGGAGTTAGAACCAGTACCCGAAGTTATTGAAACACTTACCATTCAACCCCATATTGAGAACTGGACCTATATGGAAAACACTTTTATACATGCAGGTGTTTCGGCACAAACGTCTATCAATAATAAAGATGAAGGTGGAATATTAGAAAATGAGGTGTTGGTGGCATTAGGATCCCTGTTTGATCCAGACATTTTCAAGTCTCCTCAAATTCCTTACAAAGGTAAAAATCGCGAACTCACGGATATATTTTCATTCTATGAATATGGTATCTTTCTCGTCGAAACAAAAGCGCTTGGTGTACTGGGCAATACTGAACGGCAAATGGACAGAAGAGTACTTGGAATACAGAAACAGATCAAAAAAGGTATCGACCAAATCGTAGGAGCGGTAAAGAAAATATCCGAACAGGTGCCTATTTTAGACGGAGATAATATACAAATAAATTTTAACCGGACACTCTTGTCCCACGGCATTGTTCTAGTTTCTGAACTTCCTCCGTTCGGTGACTGGGACAAGATCATTTTGCAAATCCTAACTGCAATGATCGAAAATAAAGTGATAATTCACATCTTTGACCTACAGGAATTCATGCGTTTCATAGGGTACTCTAAGGGTGATAAATATCTTTTCGATTACTACCTGATTGAAAGAAATCGAATATTTGTCGAACACTCCAGCATGTTTCATCATATTAGTTTCGTGCCAGGGGAAGCGAGAGCACATATCGAAGATAGCACCAAGGACTATAATGTTATTAAATCTAGCTTATAAACTGCTATTCTGCCATCAGAAAATATGCTGTAGTACTCTTCCTAATTCGACGTTGTTGAAAAACCATCAGCAGTGTGAGAAAATGGCAGATTGACGATTTGATTACCTCTGCGAATATTATGTAAAAATCTTGATAAGTTTAGCCCCGTAACAGCCACTCCGTAAGCAAGGTGATCAAGCTTCGTCCTATCATCTTTATCGAGTGGTATATTTACAAGCATGCCAATCACATAACCCAGTTCGTTTATTATGGGACTACCACTATTACCACCCTTAACACGGGCGTTAATTAAGTAAAAATCTTCGCCAGTCCGATACGTCGCCCCTTCCCCAACAATTCGGCCTTTCGAAACCTTAATACTGCTACCTACATGAGTAACCTCTGCAACCGGTACGGCATCGAAACCTGGTATAGGCGGATACCCCATTGTTAAAATCTCGTCCAGCACATTACCATATTCGATTTCAAAATACGGCCCATTAAAGTTGTAATAATCAAGCTCGATTAAAGCAATATCGCCTTCATCAGCAGGAATATATATTGAGGACGGTCTAACCGGCTGTCCATGACTATCCAGGATTTTGACATTCTCCATGTTTTCAATGCAATGTTTAGCCGTCAATGCCCTATTTGCCCCTATAACAAAACAGGTTCCTATGTCATAGTCGCCATTCGGCTTCCTTACCTCGACAGGCAAGACTGCTGGAGCAAAGTGTCGTCGGATGGATACAAATCCATCATAATAGAATTGATAAGACCCATAGTCCATGTATCGAGGACGCAGATTTTGCGCGATATATGTTGCGTCATAAATTGGATCTGTCCCTTTCTGGCCAATTCTTAATAAAATTCCTTCGTTTTCAAACTTCTTGATGACAGTCAGCAATGTTCTAAGTTCTATCGGAGCATCTTTTTCGTTTAACGCATTTAAACAATCTCTGACAGATTGATATTCATTGTTGTGGTATTCTGACAAACTAAATAATGAATAGTAATTTAAAACAACATTCACCAACCCCATATATATTGCTGATTTTTATCTTTGCATTAAGTTATGCAAAGATAATCTAAACCTTTCTTTTTCAATCTAAAACAAAAATAACCAGTTTAGAAACTATCAATAATATTATTCTCTTGATCATTAAAAAGTAATTCACTTTTTTTTTATCACATTTAGTTAACGCACAGCATGGTTGATGGCGAAGGATGCCTGGCTTGTTACTTTGGTGGAAGGATAGAGTATCAGCGGGGTATCACTCTCTGGATCAGCAGGAGCTTTGCAACCGAAAATCGTCAATAAAATTACCGGTGTTAGTTTTAGCATCATTATCATCGGGTGAAGATACGAGGTTTTAAATGAGGATAAAGTAACCTTCGCTACGATCGTTGATATTCCAGTTTAGCATGAGTCAGGGATGATACGATGGCTATAAGAGAACTTTTGCGAAGCCCCAACCTCCGGATTTGAGCGCCACTTCGGTTAAGCCCCCACTCGGCAAAAACCTTCTTCATGCTATTCCCTTAATTCTTCATCCCCCTTTTCATACCTTTCACCACTTTACTATTTCCTAATCTTTCATGACAATCGATCAGTAGCGCTTTTGCCGCCCGTCCCAGATCCTGCCGGTAACTGATCCGCGTATGTAAAAACGGAATCAGGTAATCCAGCGCCTTCGAGTAATCCAACTTTGAGTGGTAATGCTTCGCGGTAAAATAGTAATTGGCAATAGTGCAAGGGTCATCTGAGAATCGGTCTTCCGTACCTACCAGTTCAGGAAGCGCGATGCGCTTTATGCGATTATATTGAGCGGACTCTACGGTCTTCATTTGCGGGTAGTCATCCAGGAGCTGATCCAGTTCTTTCGCGTCTGTGTAAATACCATTAAGTAGTCGTGTATATACAGATATCTGTGCTTCATAAAAGGCGAGATAGAAACCTGTGTTCTTTTGAGTTAAGGGTTTATGAGGCGATTCTGCGATCTCATCGTGGCGTGTAGGAGCATCAAGCGCCCCCTCACCTATCATCTCATCACCATCGATACTTACCCCATACTTTAGATACTGCTGTTCCAGTCGGATCATGCGTAGATATGCTTCACTGATCGCCGCCAGCTCTGCTGACAGTGTTCGGTATTCGGCCTCCAGATTTTTAAGCTTTCCCGGATCCGCCAGCGGTGCGTAATGTGCGCGTATCCTGCATTCCAACAGCGCCAGCTTCAAGCTAAACGTCACCTGCTGATAATAGCCCGCCGTCTGTTTTATCCGAACCAGTACCTTATAAGCCTGCCCATAAAGGTCACGCTCCAAGAGCATATTCACCTGATCCAAACCCTCATACAAAGATTTCTCCACCGAAACCGGCTCCAGGATCTGCAGCAATTCCCGGTACAGCTGACTGCGCAGGTTATGGACCTGCTTATCCCTAAAGGTCCTGCCCGAGCTGATCGCATTAAACAAATTCTTTAGCTTACTTTTTCCCAGCTTAATGGAAACCGTCCTTTTCTCTGAACGGGTCATAACACTGATCAGGGCTTCCAGCTCTCCCTGGTTGCGATGGATTCTTTCGTATTGGTTCATAACATGGCATTAAAAAACCCCGCTGATGAGGCGGGGTGGATATAAAGATAATACTACCGTTTAGCCTCATGGGGTTATGCAAGCGACAATAATAATGACAACCACTACAGCTGCAGTGATCACTCGATTGATTATTATTTGTTGCATGGTATTCATGAGTGGGGCAAATGTACGGGATTGTTTTGGGATTTAGAGCTAGTAGGGATTGGGGAGTGGCTAGTGGGGATTGGAAGAGAGGGAGGTTGACAGAGGACGGATGACAGGGGAGCTAGTGGGGTTTGGAGAGTGGCGAGTGGGGAGAGAGTTGACAGGGGATGGTTGACAGGTGACAGGGAGCCGAGTAGGGTTTGGCGAGGGGCTAGTGGGGTTTTTGGGGAGAGAGATGACGGAGGACGGATGACAGGTGGTGTATGGTTCATAGATCATGGTTGATGGTGGGGAGACGGAGGACGGTTGACAGATGAATGATGGCGGATGTTGGATTTATGATGTCTGATTGATGATTTCTGGTGGATGACTAAATGTATATGGCTATGGTCATAAATGATTAACTGCCCTGGAAGCTTCGCAGTCTATCGCCAGCCTCATCAGGTGCGGCACGAAGCGTGGGCCAGTAACCGGTATGAGGGAGGTGAGCCGACCATCTGCCCCGGTTCTGGTAGCTAACCTATGAAGGCCGTGCCGGGATCCGATAAGGGTGGTTGAACAGCCACTCTTCCCGAAGCCTACACCTCCGAAAGGTAGCGCCAGCTCTGTTTTAGCACTAACTCCGTAAAAAAGCTATGGCTACATCCTACGAAAATCACCAAGGCTCCTACCCCAGCTTTCGGTATCCCACTTTAAGGTTCTATTGTAATAAGCGTAATCATGCAGCCAGGCCATGCATTCGTCGAAGCGCTGATATAGTTCCATATTAGATTGTCTGCGGGGAAGTGCGGGTCTGGCATGGCGATCTCTAACCCAGTTGAGGGCGGTGGCGGATTCGGAATAGACCGGGATAGATAGTTTCCGGGGTTTGAGATACCTGAGTGTTTCGACAATGGCAATAAATTCAGCCATGTCCGGCGTACCATCGTGGAAGGGACCTTTCCAGAAGATCAGTTGCCCGGAGCCGGTATGGATGGCAGAGATTTCTACTTCGCCTGTTTCCAGGTTGCAGGTGCCGGATGCGATGAGGCTATTGTTGATAGCGCGGGTATCATCGGAGTTAAAAAGGGTTTGGATTGCTGTGTTGTCATTTCCGTTGCGCTCTCTGTAGCGGCGGTTGAGCGCTCTCTTTGCCTCAGGCAGGGTTGGGAAGGATTTGAATCTTGCACCTCTAAAACCGATTACCAAAGGGCGACACTCTTTCCAGGAACTGAAGACGCCTGTTTTGCGACCTGCCCATACGGTGTAATACTTTTGTGTTTGCATAGCTGGGGATTTTTCAGTTGAAGGTATTTTCTTGTTGAGGCGAAAACAGCATTCAACGCGCGTATCGGCAGCAGTTACACGTGTATAAGCGTGTAAACACGGGTAGAGCGTGGTGAGTAGGTAGAGGGACGTTGACTGATCACTGATGACAGGGAGTAGATCATTAGTTCATAGTCGATGGTTGATAGTTAATAGTTGATAGCTGGGAGGGACAGTTGACAGGTGGCGGATGATGGATGTTGGATTTATGATGTCTGACTTATGATGTCGGATGGCTGATGTTCCATGGATGATGATTTGGCGGATATGCGTCTAGCCATCAGTGGTTAATTTCCCTTAAAACCTATTTAGGATAACCTCATCAGGGGCGGCACGAAGCGTTGGCCAGTAACCGGTATGAGGGAGGTGAGCCGACCATCTGCCCCGGTTCTGGTAGCTAACCTATGAAGAGCGTGCCGGAATCCGATGAGAGCGGTAAAATTGAATTTTATGACGGCACTTTCCATACTAGCCCTACCTATCTAAGTGAGCACCCCTTTACTGAGCGCAATCTGTTCATAAAACTGAAGCTCCTTGTTAATTTAGGACAGCTCGCGTGAGTTACTCAAAAAAGTAAAGGTGAACAGCTCGAATAAGAACTCACTTAACAGTGAATGTTATGGGTAATTTGTGGTAAGATTTAACCTCTCTACCATTTTGAATGCCGGGGTTCCATTTACCAGACTTTTTAACTACCCTTACGGCTTCCTGCTCCATGCCAAAACCAACACTTGTTAATGCTTTTACATCACTTACGTTACCTGCAATATCTACAATAAACTGGATAGTTACAGTATAATTTCCAGGAGAAGCTCCATTATCTGAAGCTACTTGAACATCCAGGTTTCTTTCTATAAATGAACGCCAGTTACCAGGGTATTTAGCATCAACCTCCACTTTGGTAAAGACATCATTTCCCTGATCTACAGGCTTAATAACAGACTTTTTCAAGCCTGTTTTTTTCTCAAAGCTTTCTTCTGCCTGTAATTCGACCATTTCCTCATTAGCCAGGTCGGCAAATGATTTAGCTATCCGACCTTTTTCTCTCAAAAACATTACATCAATAAAGGCATCTCCTGCCGTATCTAATCTCTTCTTTACGGCCTGGAGCGTTTGATAGCGCCCCATGTAAGAGGATAAATTTTCATTATAGTAGTCCATGGCTTCTTTGACCGGATATTTTCCGGATAAAGCATTTTTTACCTTAAACCGCGCAGTATTTATGGTTTTATAAGTTTCAATATAAACAGGCTTAGCCAATTCTTCTATAACATGCTCAATTGAATCGTTTATATGGTCTTTTTGGCCAAAGGATATTAACGGAAATAGTAAAGTTATAGATAGCCACACCTTCATATCAGTTGTTTACACAAAACTAATAAAACTACAGGCATTTACTTAGTTTGAAATGAAAGATTGTGCATAATGAAATCACTTTCATCGCCAGCCCCACCTCCGGGACGAAGCGCCACCTTAACTAAGCTGGACTGTTTATAAGGATGACACTTAATGAAAGTATCCATCAAACATCAGAAAAATTAATCGACTCTAAATGGCAACTATAGCCGAACGCTTATCTTTGCGGCTCATTTATTTCAAAAAAATTACCAATAAAGCTTATGAACCAACTGCTAATATACCTGCTACTAATTACCATTTGCTACTCCTGTAAAAAGGAAGTTTCCAAATATAAGGATGGAAGCGATCCTACAGGAACGGTGTGGGTCACCAACGAAAAGGGAGGCATGATTTCCGAAACCATTCGCTTCATCGCCGGTTCCAAAGTGGAAATTGAATCCATTTATAATGATCAACGGAGGGTCACTATTCAAGGTCCTTATTATTTCGAAAGTCTAACTCGTATATACTTCATGTTACCCAGCGAAACCAGGAATTACATTATCGGACCGAAGGTAATTCAGCAGACTGACGATCGTACGGGGTATATTTATTGGAAGCAGTAAGGGTGATGGGGAGCGAGTAGGGTTCGGCTAGTGGCTAGTGGAGCTTGGAAGTTAGGGAAGTTGACAGAGGACGGATGACAGGTTGTTCATGGATCATGGTTGATGGTTGATTGCTTACGGGGGATCACTTCTACCCTGCGAACCTCATCAGATGCGGCACGAAGCGTGGGCCAGTAACCGGTATGAGGGAGGTGTGCCGACCATCTGCCCCGGTTCTGGTAGCTAACCTATGAAGGGTGTGCCGCCAGTGAGCTGATGAGGGTGGTACGACACTAGTCTATAACCAGCCCTAATTAAGTAAGTTTACCTAGTCGAAATGGGCAAGCGCTCTTCATGAGCCCGCGCTTAAAGGGATCAGCCCCAGCCTGGTTTAGCTGCCACCTGGTAAAGGTTTTGTAAAATATCAATTACAGAAATATTAGGCTTAATTACGAATTTATTGAGGGCGAGATATGTGTTTACACGTGTATACACGGAAGGGCTTCGTATTTGCTCGAATACAGGTAATATACTACTGGAATTACCGACCATCTGCCCAGCTTCTGGTAGCTAACCTACGTGAGGCTGTGCCGCCAGTGAGCTGATGAGGGGGGATTTGCACATCGCTATAGAGACGAACTAACTTATTTTGAATCTGCTAATTGGTATCACATATTTTTACAGCCCCCGGTAACGTCACTCACCATCCTCCCGCGGATTCATTCCGGAACTATCGAGGATCTTTTCGGCGCGGTCGCGCATGCGAAAATCCATGAGCAGGCTGTCGAAGATGCTGATCAGGCGAGCTCTCATCCGGGTGCTTTGTTCATCATTATCCTTTAACCCGTTGTGAGCGGTCATCACGAATTTTAAAATCTCATCGTTAACCCTTTGATACATCCTGGTATTCATGCTGCCATTATAACGATCCCAGATTTTGCAAAACAGATATGCTGCCAAAAGCGGGTAATCGCTGCACTGGCCGGTAAGATAAGTGACCAGGCTCTCCGATATTTCAAAGGCGGGCGAATCGATATAAAGATCCAGAAAGGAAGCTTTATCGGCAAGCGCAACATGATCCATTTCATAGAAAGCGTATTCTAATGGTTCTCCCTCGCTACTGTTCCGAACCAGAAAAGATAAAACTTTCAGGCCGTCTGTAGCTGTTCCTTCAATATCATTGAGGTACTTTAGAATGGTTTTCGAAGCATAATGAGCGATTCCCGGATAAGCGACCAGGAAACTGTACAATAATTCAGGCGCCTGCGCCCTTTTTCGAAGCGCAGAAAAATAAAGAATATTAAAAAGACCTTCTGAGTCCTCCTCACCCAGTAGCTTAGAAGCTATGAGCTGCTTAAAGACCGGGATGAAGGCAGCAAAATCATGACCTACCATATATTGAAGCGACCATAATGCGGAAGCTTGTACATAAACATCCTTTTCTTCCAATAATAGCTTTTTAAATAACTCCAGGGCTCTGTTTGCATTAATATTGAGCAAATGAGCAAATTGCCACAAGGTAATTGCCCGGGTATCAGCAGATGCCAAAGGGTATATAGTGGCCAGACTTTCGAAGACCAGAACTTCATGAGACGAATCCTGCAAAAAATTCAATGCATAAGCGGCAGCACCCGGTATCGAGTTTAAACCTCTCATAATTGCTCCATTCTGAGAAGTCTGCCGCTCCTCTTCCGGGTCAATAATTGAGCTTGGTTTGTTCATCCCAGCGCAATCCACCAGGAATTGAACTATACTTACGTCTACAGAATCTCCGCCCATCAGATAGCGGGCCACTGTAAGCATAGAGCGCAACTCATCTTCATACCCACCCTGTTCCAGGAGTTTGATAAAAAGCGGAGCTATCACTTGTTGATCGACTTTAGCCTCTGCAAGTCCCGTCAGCCCTGCCACTGCGTACATAGGGTTAATTGACCGGTCACCTGTAAGCTGACCAATCAGTTCGATCAATTCTTTTCCGGGGTTTTCTTTCACAGCAGCCTGAAATGCTCGGGAATGCTCCAGCACACCTCCTAATGCCCGGTCGCCTTTCCAGGTGCTGTGATCTTTATCATATTTGCGGAAAGATTTGATCCATTGAGCAGGAGTCATCTGTTCATATGCCCTCCTGGTCAGCGGGCTGGAAACAACACTGGCCATAGTATTAGATGACCTGTATTTATCTTTTAAGCCTGGAAATTTTCTTTGCAGCTCTTTGAATTGCCTGGACAAATCCGCATTCCCGTAAAACCAGCTTTCCGGCAATCTAGAAAGATAAAGGTATTTCGCTTTTCCCCAAAAGGAATGCATCCTCCTCTGTCCCGAACCCCAGGCATAAATTTCCTTTTTTATCACGAGGTTCTTTAAAGCGGTAACTACTTTATTTTGCTGGTCGGTGGTAAAATGAATGGTCGCTTTTTCAAAGATATCCCTGAACTCCGTTCCACCCTTATAGTCCCCCGACAGATAGTTATGTCCGCTTATATGAAAGAAGAGCTCAAAGATGTCGTCCTTGTAAACAGTTTCGTTACCCTTCAGTGCAAAAAACACCAGGCGCAATATAGCTTTATGCCGGGAGTGGAGGTACCCGTTCAAAAAATCCCTGAATTCTCGCGCGCCTTTAACCGCTGCCCGGCGCAGGCATAATGATAGCAACTTGTAAAGATATTCTTTACCATTTGTGTCGTCTTCGAATAAATCCACTTGCCCTAACTCACTGTCTTCAATTAAATCCTCATCACCCATATCATCCGTATCAGTGCTAATACGTGAATGCAACTTATTTAAAAGTGGAGTAATTAATTGCTCCGGAATCGTTTCCAGCCAAACCCGGAACAGTTGTTTTTTATCGTAAGTAAGGCTAGCATCTACCCAGGAGTCAAATAACAAGTGCTGCCCGTTTTCGAAGGAGCTTAAGACATTCTGTTTGGCTATATTTTCCAGCACCTGTATATAACCGGAAGGATCGTCCTGGTAAAATCCGAACGCCAGATCCAGGAGCCGTTCAGCCCGGGGATCATTCCAGTCATTGATCCTGAATAGCAGCCGGTAGCTTACCTGACTATCCTGGATCTCAAAGGCAAAAGCCCAGGCAGCCTCATCACCAGCTATTAACAAGCGGCTAATGATATTTATTAACATCGCCCGGAGATACCCTTGTTTAAGCCCAGCTTCATCCGTATTATCCGGTTGTGGGTCTTGCGCATCCATCGCCGCAATCTTAAAGTTATCGAAGGAGCCCAGTGCTTGCAGACTACGAAACCAATTAGGTGAACGGATCTTTTCGAAAAGTACTATCTTAAGATCAACCGAGTGCGATACAGCACTTAAAGTCACCCTCATTTCCTGGTCAGTGGGCTGCTCCATAAAGGACAGCAGTGATATCAACAAATGTTTGATATGAAACATCAGCTCCGGCGCTTCCAACAACTGTTTTATGGTTTTCACAAAAAGATCCGGATCATAAGACCTGAGAAAATCCAGGATCATTTTCAGCGAACTGCGAATATGAAAAGACTGGTTGTTTTCCAATATAAAGTCCATCAGACTTCCACCCTGCTCCACGAATCTTTTGGCAAAAATGAAATCAAAAAAGGTCTGGTGAAAAAAGCTGATGCGCTGCTGCTTACTTTGAATGACACCCTCACTTTCCAGGTAGTTAAGTTCAGTGATATAATCCTCGAAGTAAAGATTGGACACGGCCAGCCGTTGCTGTCTTTGCATCTGGTCCACGATCCGGTACAAGACTTCTTTTAATTTCCCTGGCTTTACCGAAAGACCTGCAGGAATACCTGTTATCTTTTGTTTCCAGAAAGCAGTATACAGGCCGTGCAAACTGTCAATAGAAGCAAAATTTGCCTTTTCTTTTACCAGGGTGGTAAAGATGTTCAGATTATTGGGTACTAAAAGCAGGTTGAACAGTTTATCGGGAATCTGGTCGCGCTGCATTCCCAGCTGGGCTAAGATACCGACCACCTCTCCTTCGGATAGTTTCTCTAGCCGTATCCTTTTAATATCCCTGAAACCTTTTAAAACCGGGTCATACTCCAGGTCAAAACTGCGAATGGAAATAATGATCTTCACATTATCATCTCCGGTATAGCGGTCTATTAACTTTTTTAGGGTATTAAGGTAACTACGGTCCGCCGAAAGTGATTGGGATAGCGCATCAATCTGATCTACCAGTAATACCAGCTGCGGGAAATGTTGTTTACAGCTTTCGATAAATTCAAAGATTGCTAAGGAGAGTCCCAGTTCCGCCTGCAGTTCGGCGATACCAGTTGCAAAGGTGCTATCGGCCTTAATGGCCAGTACGGCTACGGCGCCCGCTGTGAGCTGATCATAAAGATCTTTTAAGACCACTGTTTTACCGAACCCAGCGTTGGCCGACAGCAGGCAGATATTGGAGTTCCGGTTACCCGGTTGGTTCCCGGGTGTATTCTTTACCCATTCGTAAAGCTCCTGCGTCTCCCTACGCACTATATGGGTGCCCGATACAGCGTCCAGCTCATTTTTAACTAGGCTCAAAGTAGCAGAAACAGTTTTCAATTCCGCTTGGAGCTGCTCCCGGTTCAACTGTGGCCTAGCATCAATGATGATCGTACGGACTTCAAAATATAACGGAATCAGCGGTGTACAGGCCGGCTCTGAAAAATAAAGGTCCAGGTCGGCGGGCGTTATCTTTTTCAGGCGAATACGCGAAAAGACTTCCAGTACCTCTGTAAGGACAGTGCCACTTCCCAGGTTACTTAATTTTTGAAATTTCGAATTCTTTTCTATCCAGGACTGCACCCGCGAAGGCTCCACAGCAACGCGGGAAAACTGGTCTATAAAATCAATACAGTCATTGGTAAAGCCACCGGAAGAAGCCATGTAGTAAGTAAAGTCATTACCGGGTATCAGGGAAGGATCTGCCAAAGCATAGAGTACAAATTTAGTCAACTCCTCTCCCAACATATTCAGGCTTATATTCTTTTCATGCTTTTTGCACTGAATGGTCCCTGCAACCACCCCCGATTTATACAACATAATATCCCTGCCCCTATCTGCAACGCCCGACATCTGGCTGGCCTGATCAAAGTTGTCAAACCCGGTAGTAGTGATTTTTGTTTGTATGATAGAATACACCAGGTCCTCAAAACGCCTGCCATCTGAAATCAGGTTATAGGGCAGCGGCCGGTTGGCAAGCGCCAGGGGATTAGAATTTGGATTCCGGGGTAATCCAGGATCATTTGGAGGCAGTCCGTTCATGGGTTGTCAATTTACCGGCGGTAAATTTAGGCAGAAAATCGATATGGTTACGGGTGTAGGACTTTAAGGTAGCTCGTCGAATCAGGACAAACCATAAGTGTATAAAGTCTGACCTAACTCGTTTAAGGTACCGTGCTGCTCATCTCCTATTATGCCATCTTTTCCATTCACGTAGACTTCTTTCAGGTCGACATCAATGAGACCAGATACCAGCAAAGGATCACTGATCTCTTTGGCCTCAATACGCCACTGCTTGCCTGGAACCAAACCTGCCAGATCAGGATAAAAGGCATTTTTTACTATATGCGCCAACCGAAGGTAAATTTCAAAAGAAATCTTCTCATCCAAATAGGCGGCAAACAGTTTGCCGATAATTTCCGGTTTATAATCACTTTCTATTTTATCCAGCAGCTCCCAGACCATCAGCCCGACAGAGCTCCTGTACTTCCCGGACCGGCTGATTTTGTCTATCTGGTCAATCCTTTTAATCAACGGAACTTTCTGAAGTTGCGTCAGGAATTTGTACAGTTTGCGCGCAGTGATCAATTTATTAACTGAACTGGCAAATCTGATGTTGCCAATAATAGTTCCTATTACTGGAAGCTCTTTTGCCATACCATCTTTTAAAAGATGATCTAACAAAGCTTCGCCATTTTCAGCGAGGATGGATAGCGCGTCAGATACCAGGGCGGATTCCAGCGCTTTAAAAGGGTCTATTTCCATAGAGTGAAGGTAAATTATTACGACTGATCAAACACTTAATAGCGATTTGACCATCTTCCGCACTCTGCGATTCCCTACATTTTTCGTGCGACATGTTCGTCTACTTAGATGTCTAAAAAGATCCAGAAGGAAACAACCCAGATTCAGCTTGCACAAATGCCTTTTTTAGGTTAAAGAATCAATGACCTACATCATCATCCAGATTAAAGCCGTCTGCGAAAATTATAACTGAAAAGGCTGCAATTAATTACACCGCATTTATTGAATTGAGGAACATGCAAAACCTCGCAGTCAAGTCATATAGTTTATGGGTACTTTATAATTCGAAGAATAATAAAAAGCGGCCAAGGGCTCCAATATAGACTCCAAGCTAATCATTTTTTTCCATGACCCGCCTAATATGGTTACTGTAAATGTAGTCATGCCAGTCTATATCATCCAAAGCATGCAATTCAAACTCCATATCTATATCAATATTATGGATGGATAATGCATGTGTATAACGCTCTATCTTTTCTTTCAAATCCCTCACCTCACCCTCATCGTTAATTTCTTGTTTTAACCAGTCGATCTCTGTTTCCAGATTGCTGTTGATCAGCTCCGATATATTTTGCTCCCAGAGGTGGTAGTCAGCAGAATTAAAATTTTCACTGAACAGAGGAAACATGGTCTCAACTAAATCAACGATCGCTTCGGGCTCTTCCTCTCCTGCTATCAATTCAGAAACAATTTCAGCGCTCTTTGAATGAATGAAGTCACCGACTATATCATTCAGTCCAGAAGAGATCATGAAATCCTTAAAAGCCGTTGCCAATTGATAACTTCTAGACAATATTGACCAGTCTCGTACCCGAGACAGCAATTTTATGATTGCTTTGTATTTGTCAGCATGGGTGGAGTATTTATGTATTACCAAAATCGTTGAAAACAAATCTTCCTGTACATTAAAAGGTGATATAAAAGACATCGTGTCGAATTGAAAGCGATTATCAATGGACTTGATCAGTTTTCTTTGTAGCTTCTCACCTACCGGATAAAAATATTTCGTTAACTGCTGAATGTATACTGCAGAAACCTGCATGTTTACCATTTCTGTGTGATCATCGCCAATATATGTTTTCAAAAAATCTATGACCGACGGATTAATAAAATAGACTTCGTTCGAGTTTCCAATAACTATAAATCCATCCAACAATCGTCTAAGACTCTTATTGAATGCGCCAATTTCATTCATTTTGTTATTCTGCCCAGATTCTAATTTCAATCTTGCATCAAAGGCTGTTGCCAGATTTTCCAAATGAGCACTGTCGCCAAAGGAGAAAAAGGTATTGAGGAGTAAACGATCGTCCTCGGTAATCTGTTCTTCATAGGCATGTTTCCAAATATCCAAAGGAACTTCCAGTGTTTTTTTGATGAAGCCTGCATATTCAGAAACAGACAAGCCTCTTAATTTACTTTCAGCCGTTACAAATTCAATTGCTCTGGGACTATAATTACGATGATCAACAATACTGTCTATCAACCTTGGATCCATAATAACGGATTTTAGCCCATCGCTCAGCGTTGACTCATGCACGTGATTTTCAAGTATTCTTTTTTTTGTGTCCTTGGAATACATAGATAGCTTTATCTCACATTGTTCATTCTTCAAGTCAAACCGCCTTAATTTTTCAGATTTCGCATATACCCTGGACAAAAGCAGGGAACGAGTTGTTAAAATTAAATACTTGTTTTCCATTTCTTTTAACCTGGCCAGAATCCTCAACAAAGCCGTCTCTCCACTCCTCGCCCTATCAATTTCTACATCGGTACTTCCCAGAAAGTCATCAAAATACATCACCTGCGGCGTATTATCAGCTTTTAATACCTTATCTACCTCCCGTATATCATCGAGAATTAATGTAAACTGATAGTGATTTCCTATATACTCCAAAGCCAACAATTCAGCCAGCGTAGTCTTACCAACTCCCGGCTCTCCGGTTATCATAACAAATTTATTTTTCTTCAAAGACAACCTAGCTTTCTCAAGCGCCTCAGTCATGACATACATTCGAACTCTCTTTTTTAATACATCTTCTGTAAAGTTCAAGGACCGGCTGTAAAATCTGCTATTTAATATCCTGCATAACACTTCTGTATCCGAAAACCAGAGTTTAAAATGAGCATCTAAAACCCTGGGGTATCGATCTAACAACTTATTAAGATCTTTGCTACCATAAATGTGTGACAAACTTTTAATATAAGGTTGAAATAGCTTAAGTATCTCCTTCGACTGTGACAATAAAAGATTAACTGAAGTTGCCACGAAGTACTTTCGGGGTGCTAAAATCCGGACTTTATCCAACTCTTCATTTTTCAGTTTTCTATACAAGACATTATATCCTGACCTTAGGTAATGCTTTACCTGACCGACTACTGCATGAGGCATTCTTTCAGTTGATCCTAATATATCAATTCCTTTATCCTTGCCTTCTTTGAAGGTTTTTAACTCTATCTTAAAGCCATCGGTTTTATTAGCATTCAGCAGATCACAAACAAGTTCTTCAAGGTCTGCATCATTCAAGGTAGAAAAATCATAATTGGCCATACGTGTTATCTTTTAAATCGAATCTGCCGGATACAACATTTTTATCTAATTAAAATTATTATACCCCAAGATTTGTTCAAATCAGAAATGCATTATAGTAATCTCAATCCCATCAATCGCTAAGCTCTACTTCAGATCCATTTTTGAAGTAGAGCAATTCATTTTGTACAGCATTTGGTATGTCTAAAAAGATAAATACACCGAGCTGATAGTAAAGCATATTGGCGGGTATTTCATTTTCTATATTGCTAGTATAGGCTTTCAATTTTAGCCTATCGTATTTAGGTGATACAGAGCTTGTATTTTTTTTAACTTCTATGATACAAAGATTTTCATCATTGGTTCCTCTCCTATGAATTATGATATCCGGAAATACAGCCCGCTCAATATACTCCTGCTCTACATCAAATTCACTTTCTCTGAGCAGACCGGCAAGTTCAAGTTTTTCCTTTATGAAAAGTATTTTCTTCCGGCCGTTATTTATACTTCCGTTGTATTCGCAATCAACATCATGTTCAGGAAATAAATTTGCTAAATAAATCGCCAGGCGATGGGTGATACACTGCTCACTTAAATTATTTTGAAATAACCAGATGTCACCGCTTTTAATCAGCGTATCTAGAGCCGATTTTACCCGATCAACAATTTCGGTGTCAGTCATGATTCGTAAATTAGTTAAAAGTTCTACTAAGCGTTCACTACCGAAGATACAATCCACAGATCAAATTTTAATAAATGGCTTTAAAAGTTCTGCATTTATATTACAGGAATCTCGGAAACTTTGAATAGTATCCTCGCCTTTGTCGTAATCAGAATAAGGCAATGCCTATCTAATCAACCTAAACAACGGTCTTCGAATGCAAACCGTAATGAAACCACAACATACCATAGGGACATGTTGGCTTGTCAACAGCTCTTTGCCAGGGTGCTTTCAAACAGCGCTTATCAATTTGCGATTCCTTTCCCAACGCATCACAATACGGCAATAACTTACAACATTTAGTATCGCTAACTACCAATGTATTTCTAACTGCGTCAAGCGCCATCAGGTATACAGGTCGAATATCTTTTTCGATAATCACTAAATCAGTTGGAGCCAGAAAGAATCTTTGATTACTTTTATTGACTAAAACAGGATATCCAAACTGATGTATTATATTAGTCCAGTATCCTTCAAATAAAGTTGGTTCGTTAAAAAGCTTTATCAGGAAGTAAGGATATTTCTCTCTAATCTCATAGCCCTTTTCATACAAGTAGGTGATCCAATCTGCAGTAGGCACCATCGACACATCAGGAAGCATTTGCTTAATGAGATAAACTGCCCCTTTCATTTGGTCATGATAGTCTTCATATACTTTAATGCCAGAGCCATAAAGAAAATTTATACCAAAATCAAAAATATCTTCTGCCCTAACAGGTTTAAATTTCTCATCGACCATCTGTTTTAAGATTTTAAAGAACATATAGCCTGGATGTAAGCTCAACAGACTTACATCACATAGCGCAAAAGCGAAGCTATCATTTTCCATCAAATCCGTGCCGATGTATTCACCTAATTTACGACAAACCATATAGGGATATTCAGGAATAGGGACAGGATTTTTGCTTGAAAATTTTTGTTCCATTAAATAAGCCATCATTTCAGAAACAGCTGTTTCACCAAAAAAATAGGGCTTTGTTAAAAGGCCATCAGACAATGTTAATACAACATGAGAAAGTTCCGGTCTTTCAGGGTATAGAATTGAATATTCTTCATCTTTCACCAATGAGTATGCTATTATCTGGGATTTTGAATCATTCATTAATGCCGGCACAACACTACCTCCCTGAATATTATTTCGTATCGCCTTGATTTGCTTTTCTCTGTGAACAACGTCTCCTTCGAGCGGAATCTCCAATTCGGGAGAAGGATCGCCATTAATATCCACGATATACTTCCTTAACCGATCATAGGTATTCCAGGTGTAAAGTTGTCCAAAACCGCCGGATATATTTTGCAGGAAATGCACGTACTCATGAGCAAAGGTAGCACGTACCTGATCGGGTAAACGCGGATTATTAAGTGGATTTAGGTTTATATCTGTGTCCAGCTTTACATAGAGAAATGAGGGAAGGTAAGAGCCCAGTGCCATTTTTAAAAGTAAAGTTAAGAATCAAAATCGTAAGTAGTTATAGATCTGCGTATTGGGTGGCGGCTTGTTTTGATCTTTTCCTATTCATTGGATTCTGTTAATCATAGGCGGTAACATATTTTCAGATTGGGTATCATCCTGGTCCTGGGCACATTGCTATTTAAGAAGGTGTATGCCTCAAGTCGTAAGTACGGAGAACATGGCCTCATGAAGCATATCGCAAAGAGACGTTTGCCTAAAGCGATTCGCAACAGGAGCCGCGCCGTCTTTATGAAGCGGATCTCTAAATAAGCAGCGCCAGCCTTTTTTTAGCCCACACTCCGTAAAAGTATGAAACGAGAACGACCATTGACTTTGGCGAAGATTAAAGACCTTCAGCGTGCCCGGCATTTTATTGATGATTCGATGCTCAGTACCCCGGAGGTTGTAAGCTGGCCCAGTATGCCCACACGAATCTTTCAGATTTCAACAGGGGTTTTAAGCGGTTGTTTGGCCTTGCACCGTTCCAGTATTTCTGTGAGCAGCGGATGATGAAGGCGAAGGAGTTATTAGGATCAGGGATGACCGTGGGTGAAGTGGCACTGGAGTTGGATTATTCGAGTTCGAGGGCGTTTGGGAAGGCGTTTAAGCGGAGGTTTGGGGTGAGGGCGAGTAGGGAGAAGGGAGTGGGTAGTGGGGGTAGGAAGAGAGATGACAGATGACGGGGGACGGTTGACAGGGGGATTGGTTGATAGGTCATAGTTCATGGATCATTGAGATTAGTTGATGGTGAGTGAGGGTTGACAGGTTGTTTTATGGTTCATAGATTATGGTTTTACGTTCATGGGGATCGCTTCTACCCTGCTAGCCTCATCAGGTGCGGCACGAAGCGTGGGCCAGTAACCGGTATGAGGGAGGTGATTTGCTCGGATCTGTGTCGGGAATTGCCGACCATCTGCCCCGGTTCTGGTGGCTAACCTATGAAGGGTGTGCCGCCAGTGAGCTGATGAGGTTGGTATTAGAGGTCTCCGTTTCCATTTTGCTTTCAAAAACTGTCAATATCTGACCTTCACCGAGCCATAGGCAAAAAAAATAGTTAATAAAATATAACCATTAAATCAAACTTCAATCAAATGAAATATTTAAATTTATGTTATACTAAATCTCGAAATCTATGTCTAATATCGTAAGCAAATCTGTTGACTATTTTGATGTAATAGATGGCAAGGAACAGCTTATAAAAGCAGCTGTAATGACCGCACCCCGAGAACTTGAAATTTCCAATCTTAGGAGTGACGATAATCACGATTTCATTTTCCTTGCGTCGGTAAATACTGAAATCCCACTCCCCCCAAGTATAATTGACAATAGTAGAACAATTATATTCTATATTGGAAAAGGTGAAGAAAATTCGATAGGATATTTAGAAAACAATTTATTCCGAGAAATTCCAGAAAGTAGATTTATTCAGAAATTAATGGTAAACCTATTTGAAATATTAGTTTTAAGCGGAGACTCCGGTCATTTTACTTCAAGAAATTAAATTTGCATAGCGGATTTAGTCTTAAACTAAAAGTGCTGCATTGGGAACAATTAGTATTTTTCGATACTGCGATCAACAACCGTTATATTTTCCTTATAATGAACGAACGATCTTAAATGCAGTAGAATAATAAGGCGGTAAAGATTTCTCATACTTATTGCTGATGTATAGTTCCCAAATACTCAAACAAAGAAATTGGGTATCCCAAGTGATCGAATGAACTAACTATATCTAGCTAAGTATCAATAAGAATGATATCTTTGAAGAAGAAAAAATATTATCATATGATAAAACACCACTTATGAACCGAGCAGTAGTATTCTTGGATGTATTGGGATTTAAACAAATGATTGACACGCTCAGCCTCGAACAGCTGGCAACAAAATACGAGCAAATGATTGATAATGCGAATGCTTTGAATACCAAGCTACCGCAACCAGGCAGGACTTCCGAAACAACGAACAGCTATTGCAAACATTTTATTTTTTCTGATTCCATTATCCTGATTGCGAATGATGATTCCGATGGTGCTTTTATAGACATTGTCCTGTTTACGTGGAAACTTTTGCAGGTGTCTATCGTTAACGGTATGCCCCTCAGAGGCGCTATTACTTATGGTGAAATCTATGTAAATGAAAACAAAAATATTGTCCTTGGAAAAGCACTAACAAATGCATATCTCTTAGAAGGTCAGCAGGACTGGATAGGAGTTATTTTTGACAAAATCGTCATTCAAAGATATCAAACGTTACTAAAAAGTCATGATGTCTATGATGAACTTCTTTATAACTATAACGTCCCGCTGAAAGAGGGCAAGACATGCGAATTCAGAGTTTTGAATTGGAGACTGAACCTGCTTTCCAGCATCGGCATAAAGCCATTATTTAAAAATCCCGAGAAAATTGATTCTGTTCAGCAGAAAATCGATAACACACTGGCTTTTTCCAGCCATATCGCTAACAGAGGAAATCTTTATTCACAGATAGAACCTTTCCATAATATGCATTGGTATGGAGATCCACCACCATTTAAACCTCCGATAGACGGATATTAGTAGCCTCATGATAATAAAACCTTGACCTATCATCTCTGTTCACCGTCGATATGTCTGCTATAGATTAGTATCGCTTCATGCTTTATTGGACTCTTATTTAGTAACTGGTTTAATTTCTTTTGCTATATTTTACCTACAGGACAGTAAAAAAGTTAATAATTAAACTTCACCAGCTGAACGGTAGATCGACCCTAAAATACTTATAGATAAGAGCCGCAGTTTTAACAAGACTAACTATAGATAATCAACACACTCCATTCTTCCTTGGTGAGTAAGGGTTGACAAACGACGGAGATATCGACCAATCATAGTTCATGGGGGATCGCTTCTACACTGTTGGCCTCATCAGGGCCGGCACGAAGCGTGGGCAAGTAACCGGTATGAAGGAGGTGATTGCTTTGGCTCTGTTTCCAGGATTGCCGACCATCTGCCCCGGATCTGGTGGCTAACCTATGAAGGATGTGCCGGGATCCGATGAGGGGGATTATAAACCAGGTTGCGTTATACTATTATCTTTAGACTCATTATTTCCACCTAAATTTAAAAAGCACTATTGAGAAGGCAATATTTTGTTATTGGCGGATATGGGACTGGAGGAGCGAGCGGCCCAGGCCATCAATACCTGGGAATAGGGTCTCTGCAGTAATGTTCATTTGTCTGAGGGCATGAAGCATGTCCTGCAGCAGTGCTGCCGGTATATTGATCTTCACAATTTTGACGGGTGTAAATATTTCCTGGCTTGCAGCCATTGCTGAAAATTCGGCAAACGGCATTTTGTCAAAGACTATCGTACCTGCAGAAAAAACAGCTGACAGGTTCTCCATAAAAGACGCCTCACAGTTCGAAGGCATTAGAAATAATCCCTGTTGGCGGGATAATCTTTCGGTACATATCTTCGGCTCCAGAGGAATCACCAGCGGAGGTATCTCTCGTTATTTGAGCCCGGTTTTGCTACCAATAAATTTATTAGCCAGGTCAATATGCTTGTCGTTAACATCGTCTTTTAGCGTATCACCCTCTATATAAGAAACATGGCTATTGCGAACCAGGCTGCCGCGTATCTGATGCCGGTTAACTGCTCAGATAGCACAATCTTTTAAAGAGTCATTCGTTGCAAAATAAGCAGCCACGAGTATGGAATCTGTAAAATCAAGCAGGCGTGTGGGAGCGCCGTAGTGCTGCATTACTGCCAGCCACTCAAAGTTATCCTGATGTTTAGGTAATATCGAAGAAAACAGCGGGTACTTACGTTTAAACTCATGCAGCATCCATTGTTCTTCTGTATTATAATACGAACTCAGTGAATTAAAGGCATATAACCGCATGCATCTTTCAATGGATGTTTCCAGCTGCCAGTTGGCGTCGCCCTGCCCGCGGAAGATAAAGGGTATCCAAAAGTAACGGTTAACTTTAAAGAGATCATTCCAGGCAGTCAGTTCGGTTTCGATAAAGGGTTTCATGTGTAAAGCGACGGTATGATAGTTTTCAATTTTCTAAGACTGGAAGTTATTTCATCATTTCAATAAACTGCTGCAGGTGCTTATGAAAATCTTTTAATACATGGGCGTAAAGCCCGCTTTGAAACTGCTCCATTTCCTCTACAAGTTTTTCGTTTAATTTTTCCAAAAAACCCCGATCCCCCCGTAGGTTATAGCCGTTTTTATCATAGCGATAGATCAACATCGATGTCAGGTTCCACCTTTTTTCAGGCGGTAATTTTTTAAAGGCATTAAAAAAGCGGCCTACATCAAAGTTGGCGAAAACAGCGGTATAGCTATACTTGCCATCTGCTGCGAAGGTGGTATTGCAAAATTTATCGAAGTCGTTATAAAAAAGTTCTTCGAGCTCTTTTTCTTCATTCTTATTTTCCTTTTTACGCAGCTTCTCATTCATATCCAGGCAGACCTGCCGGATCCGGAGCAGGTGATCAGGGTATTCCGCCTCCTCACTCACTCCGATATAATCCGATAAAGCAGGTATGTATTTATAGCGTTCCATTCCCTTATGGATCCCTTCGATTATTTTTTGAACCAATTCATCCAGGTTTAGATTCAAGGGATTGCCAAACCTGCTCGCATAATAAAAGATTGCCTGGTAACTGATCAGATCAAAAGCTCCAATATCAACAAATTCCAAAAGCTCCCCTGTCTTTTTCAGATAGGTTTCATCATCCAATTTGAAAACTTTTGGATAGCCCAGTTCCTGCATTAAGACATTTTGTACCGGCTCGTCTTCTTTAGATGTTTCATAATACAAAGCGAGTTCTTCCCATAACTGCTCTTTTCTTAAACCTTCTTTTCCCAAAACAAATTTACAAAGGGATGCATAGTAGCTCAGGTAATCGCCGCCATAGTATTTCTTTGCAAATGAGTTCGCATAGGTTTCTTTTACTGCTTCCGTGCTACTACCAAACATCCGTCCAAAGACAGCCATATTACCGACATAGCCTGCCAGGTCAGCCACTTTAGCGTCATCCAGGTCACCATTGCGAAACTCCACAGCCATTGCCATTGTAAATTGCAGCAGCGATAAGAAGATCGCCTGCTGATGCGGGGCCAATTTTGTATCTTCTTTACACAGTTCAATAACAGTATGGTATACTTCCTTAAAATGCGTTAAAGCGAAGATCAAAGTTCGCAGGTTCTTTGAGCGAAAATGTTCGAATACAAAGTTTTCATTTGCCGCCAGCCATCTTTGATAATCTTCATTACCGGTAAACTTACTGTTTACAATATCCCTGTAAATTGCATTGAAATCCGGCTCGAAACGGATGGTCGTACCAATGGTCTTCTCCTTTAGTTGTGCGAATTTTGCTTTATCGATCTTATCCTCGTTGGCCACGATGATCACTTTAACATTATGATCTTCTACCAACGAATTAATATAGCCCACAAGCTCCTCCATTTTAAATTCGGGGCTTAACCGCTCCATATCATCCAGGCATATTACCAATTCGCTAAATTCAAGAAAACTATCCGCATTGTGATCCGCAATATAGTCATCGAGTTTACCCAGCCGGCCAAAGTTCATCGCCCCCCGTATCAAATTTGTAGCTACACCTTTTGCAATCTTTCCCTGCCTAGTATCGAGTATTGTCGTAAGGGAAAGTAAAATTCTTATCTGGAAATCTTTGACGGATCGCACCCCAAAAAGAGAAACGATCACCGCCAAATAATTTTTCTCCGGCTTAGCGTGCACCGGGGTAGCTTCCACCTGACTCTTTAATACCTCTTTCAAATAATGGGTTTTCCCCGTCCCCCAATCACCTGTGATCATCAGGGCGTAATGAGTCTCGTTTCGGAGGTAGAAGTCAACCGTTTCGCTGATCTTACTCATAGGCATCTATTTTCATGCGAATATAGAAGGAAATTGGATTGGGGAAAAGTCAAAGGATTTATTCTTTAGAAAATCTAAAGAATAAGGTGATTACCTGACAGATATCGTGTCCATCGCCAGTCTGAGACCGGGTGTGATACCGGGTTGGCATTGATTCGTTTTGGTTTTTACCTAGCATATTTTTTGCGAATTGCCTACTAACATCCATAGTGTGGCAGGTTTGTCCATCAGATAATGGTCGAAGAATTGTTTTTGGCGAATGGTCATATCCATTGGGTCGCGGGCACTATTTAGATTTCTCAGAGCATGTCTTCCTCCTGACATTCCAGATATCAGGCTTTTGGGCACCCAGGCCGAATTTAAAAGGGAATGTTGTTACTTTGCGACCATAAATTATTTAACCCAAGAAAATGCACTCCGATTTAACCTGCCTGAGCTCAGACGCCGTCAACCGTTATGATATCACAGTTACGATATCTGCGTTTGAAACATCATTAAAAGATACATTTGAAAAAGGTATTCCTATGTTAGTGGGTCACGATTTTCACCGGCCCATCGGTTGGCATCTACCATTTGGAATCTTTATCGAAGCCGGGCTCAGCCGTTTTCTTACCCATGGCGTATCTGCCAGTGAGCCTAAGGAACTTCAGCTATTTGAGCAGAAAGTGATAGGATACCTCAAAGGTAAATATGATGAAGATTTTGCAAGGTATGAATATAGTTTCCTGCCACTGATCCGGGAGCATCTCAGCGCCGGCTATGCGAAGATCAGCAATGGTTGCGTTGCTGTGACAGATGCGGAAATTGCCGTTCGAAAATTTCCCGCCCTCTTCGAAGATTTGGATAAGGATGGGTTAACCACCCTTTCTGACTTACAAAAACATTTCACCTACCTGGGACAAGGTGTCTTTAAACATAAAAGTAGCGACCTTACCATCTTTGCGCATTCTCATTTTCGCAGGTCTCAATCGAGATTGAATAATTTTCATTTCTTTTTCCTGGATGATTTTATGACATTAAAGGACAATGCGGATGTAACGTTACGTATACGGATGGATCCCGATATGATCGGGTTTGCGCCATCGTTTCATATCAGCGGAGAATTCCAATATCACTACGGCCCCAAATATACCGACGAGCTGGAAAAGATCCCCCAACAGATCACGAGGCATGTGTGCACGGAAGAGGAAGAATATTTTTCCGATGTAGCAGCTACCGAGTTTTTCTGGAAAAATGAACCGCATGAGAAGACTCTGGAGATCGAGGAATTGCGCGCCTTCACATCGCCCGTAAGCGGCCAGTATCACTGTCGTTATATCCACTCTATTTATGACAGCCAACAGCAAACATTTGTGCATTTTGACGGCGCTATGCGCAGTTATGACCGTGATGCGATGGAGACCAGGAAGGCCTGCACCTTTGTGCAGTTCGGTAAGAAAGCCGCCTATGAAAAGTTGTTCCGTATTGATGGCAAGCTCGGTCTTGACCGATGGAAAACCCTTATTACGAAGTACTACCAGGACAATCCGCTGATTTATGAATACTTCGGTATCCGGGATGAATGGAACGCACTTCAGCTACAGCCCGCTACCCTATCGAAACAGGAAGAGCTGCTCCCCTTTGATATCCACCTGTCAGAAGGACTTAAGATCCTTGTTTCCTATCACCGCCTACCGGAATCATTACGCCAAGAAGAGCGGTACCTTGACATACCAGACCGCATGTCCAACGAAAAGGAAGTAATTTACTGTATAGAATACCTCGTCTACGAAGTTAAAAAAGTTCTGCAAACAATGGGTGGAGACCTGATTATACCTGAAGACTGGTCGCTGATTAGTTTCAATGACCGGTACTGGAATATCCCTTCTATTATGCATGCAGGCCAAAATGTAAATTTAACCCTCAACTTAACGGTGCAGGCGCTTCAAGCTATTTTTACGGACATAGTTCACAAAGGTATCGATAAGGATATATCCCTGACGCTTGGCTTCACCTTTAATGATCGTATTATCCGTATCTCCTCTTATGGTCATGTCACCCATCAGCTCCGCTGGCTCGGAGACCAGTTCCCGATTCCTTTTTCCGAAGATGGATTAACGGGCTGGGTAAAGGAACAAAGGTCTTACCTGAACCGGTTCTCCCCCCGTATCAGTAACCACTTTATGCAACACCTGGTACAAACCGACGGCGTTCTTTTTATACGGCGGGTACCCCTGAAAATTGACTGGCAGCTTGCAGACACGGAGGAAGGACTGGCCTACCACCTGGATTTCGGAGCAGGAGATGAACACCTGGAAACCTTACAAATTTTTAATGAAGGGAAGATACGACCCGTCGTTTGTCTTATCATCCATAAAGCTGTATGGATGAAGACAGGTGAAGATTACTTTAGCTCCGAAAAGTCCCGGCTTACCACGGATGATGTTGTTAGTGTTACTGAAACGGAACCGTTAGCTTTGTACTGGACCAAGGGCAGTGTGTAACGGTTATTGTTATTTCATAAAAGTATATAAACATATGGGAAATAAAGGCGCAGATATCATTGACGAAAAAACTTATCTCGAACCGTTTTTGGCGAGCAAAGAAAAGGATGATGCCAAACTGGTCGCTGCGCTGGAAAGGGCCTGGAAGAACCGGGATTTTGAAATTGATAAATACTGGAGCCGGGCTACTTATTTCTGGGCCTTTATAGCAGCGAGTTTTGTAGGCTATATTACTATCGAGAATTCTATCAAGTTACAAAACCCGGAAAAAGCAAGACTTGCTTTTATTATCTGTTGTTTGGGTACGGTCTTTTCAGTGGCCTGGGTACTGGTTAACCTGGGCAGTAAAAAGTGGCAGGAGAACTGGGAAAAACATATTGATATGCTCGAAGATTATGTAACTGGTCCTTTGTATAAAACGGTATTCGTGAAAAATAGGTTCTCTGTTTCGCGCGTCAATATCATCGTAAGTGGCTTTGTAACGGCTATCTGGCTGTTGCTGGCTGTTTTAAAGATCCTGAAAACAACAGAAAGTTGTGCCAACTGTTCCATTGACCTGGTAATACTCAGCAGCGCGAGCCTTACCATTTTATGTATCGGTATCTTTTTCCTACCCAAAGTTGGTGGCAAACCCTATCAATTTAAACGGAGAGGAACCAACTACAAGCCGGTTGAGAGTGCCACCGGGCAGGGGAAAGTGGCGGAGGATGGAATTGAACAGGAATATACAGATGCGGATTGACCAGCGTATCACGTCGATGGCAGTAGCGCGTTTGATCGTGCTCCGCAAACTCGTGGCCGGTTAGCCCGTGAAAGCTTTTGACAGAGCCGTTATTGAAAGGTTCTTTGATAAACTGGAGCATAGCAGCAAATTGCGTCTTCCTTACATTGACCTTGTTTGCAATTTTGAAGATTTAACAAATACTATTGAGTGAACCGTTTCCTGAGTGAAATTGTACCGGTGATAGTCACTTCTGGGTCTTTGTTGTTGCCCAACCAGTTATTGCTTATTGATGAAGCCGTGCAGGAAAAGAGGGAGGTCAAGCATAAAAGGGTTTAAGCTTTGATCGGCATCTGTTGCCCATTCAAATTTGGTCTATCGGATACCCGTATTATGCTCAAGGAAAATATTCCCCTGTTATCTATCGCTATGCCTGAAAGGAACCAAGCGTTTATCCACGGCCCGTTCCTTACTGTATAATGGTATTATGTATCTTTACCACTAACCCAAGGTCTAACAAAACTTTCTCCCATTGAGCACCCCGACAGTCCCTAAAGTCCCAATGTTTGACAAACTTCAAAAAGTCCTGCAACAGGAAGATACCGTTCTTTTCATAGGCTCAGGCGTTTCCCTCTGGTCCGGCCTGCCGAGCTGGAAAGGGCTTATTACAGAGCTTATCACCGTTATGGAAGCTAACGGACTCGATGCTTCGCTGGTCCGTCGTGAGCTGGGTTATGGGGACCTGCTACAGGCAGCCAGTTATGGATTTGATAAGCTGACACCCCAGGCGATGAGTGAATTTATCAGGATGGCCTGCCGTTTAGGTAAAGCTGTACCCGGGGAAATTCATGAAGCCATCGTAAAGTTGGGGCCTACCTGTTACATTACCACAAATTATGACAAGCTGCTTGAACTGAGTTTTCAAAAGTGGAAGGGCGATCGCTTTTACCGAACTATTGTTAACCGGCAATTAACCGAATCAGCGTCTATTGTTGGCGCGAGGGAAAAGGAATTTCTTTTTAAACTGCACGGGGACGCTGAAGATAGCGCCAGCATTATACTTACCCGAGAACAGTACCGGAAACTACACCAGGGAGGTGAACTTTTTCATGCCATGGAAAGTGTGAAGACCCTGATGCTGAGCCGCCCAATTATTTATATTGGCTTCGGCCTCCGGGACCCGGACTTTCTATACCTGAAAGACCTACTCATTAATACCTATAAAGGAACGGCCAGGGATCATTATGCCATCATGGCTGATGTTACCGAAGAGGAAAAAGATTACTGGAAAAGAAATTTTGGTATTTACCTAGTCAGCTATACCACTTTAATCAACGCTGATCAAAGCAGGGATCACGGCCCCCTGCTTCGGCTGCTGGAGGATCTGGGAAGTTGGGATCTGCCTAAAAATGAAAATTATGCCACCTCCTCCGATCCGGCGCCTGATGCGGGATTCCTATTAAGTCTTTCGAGGCTGGCGGCCAGGAATATGAAATTTGACAACGGAGATGAGCACCTGCCTCTATTGGTGAGGATGGATACCGAGTCCCTGAAAAAAAGTAAGATTGAATATGCCTATCGATATGGGGCACAACGTATAGAAAAAATACTCGACAATGAGTCTTTGAACCTACTACTACTGGGCATGCCCGGTGGAGGTAAATCCTATTCTTTGAAAAGCAGCGTCACCCGCTTATCGAAGGTACTCAACGAGAAAATTATCAATGACAACCTGGAACCCCGTCATGCTATTGTACCCATCTATATCGATCTGAAGTTATACCGGGGCCGTATTGAGGACCTGGTGAAAGACAATATACCGAGCGAAATGAAGGCTTCTTACTTATGCCAGACCTTTCCCGTACGCTTTTATTTTGATGCCTTTAATGAAGTACCGCGGGAGTACCTGGAGTCCAATCACTGGGCTACAGATTTTCAACAATTCAGCAGTAAACAGCGTTTTTCCTATGTTATTTCATCGAGAACCAGCGGGAGGCTTGAAAACCTGCAAGTCGTTCATTTTGAACTGGAGGCTATTGATAAAGGTTTTATAGAATCAAGCCTGATACAAAGTAAAGTTGATATTGAAGGCCTTTTTAAAAAAGAGTTGATCGCACTTTTACAAAAACCGCTATTCTATAAACTTGCCTCATCGAAAAAGATACATTTAGATGCCGATTCAACGCCTAAGAAGATATATACCGAAATCATTGATACGAATCTTCAACAGATTGAGTTGAAGTTCGAGGCTAACTTTGATTTAAAGGAAATACTTTCACAGGTTGCCTACGAGGCATTTAGTAAGGGAGAAGAAGCTTTCAAAGTATCTTCATTATATGATCCCATTGCGCCCCACACTCATTCTCCTGCCCTAGCAAACGATATTATTAACGGGCTTATCAGTCAAAACTTCCTATCTCCTTTGAGCGACGGCAGAATCTGCTTTTTTCACCAATCTATTACTGAATATCTTGCTGCCATACGCCTGGAAATGCTTTTTAAATCTGACCCATCCGTTTTACCTGAGATACTACCATCAAGACGTTGGGACCATATCCTGTTTTTTACTTTTAGTTTACTGGAAGAAAAAGAAGCACGGGATTTTCTTCACCTACTTACCCAAACTGATTTCGGGCTGGCCCTTAGCTCGGTTAAATACTATGAAGGAGATACAACAACTCTCGTGAGTACATTCCTATCGATGCTCGAAACGGGAGGCAATGCGTTAAGCACGGAATATTCCCTTGGGTCATACTTAAGAAAAGATGTGCCGATTTCGAAGGTACATATTCCCATGCTTCAACAATTAACAGAAAAAGGAGGAGATATTGGAGGTGGCGCAGCGGCCTGCCTGCTTAAGTATTCGGAGTTGCATGACCTGGCCTGGGCGCTATCGAAGTTGGAAAAATACTTCGAAGACGGCGGCTTTTGTGAACAATTTTGTGGGCAGCTCGAAAAAATGGTCACTTCCGAAGATCCAAACCGGATCATTAACTGGTTGACCCAACTTAAAGTCGATCATGAGAATGACTCCATAGACGACACTTATGATTTTATTTTTGCTATGCCGGGATTACTAAAGCCTCTTGGTATTGAAAAAGTTTATGAAGCACTTTTTAATCCAACCATATCTCTGGCAGAACAGAAAATCCAAATTGAGATCATCTGCGCTATGGCATCGACAGATGTAGATCACTCTACTTTTAAAGTCTGCCTAAAGTTATTACAATTCAAAGTGCCTTCAGCCGTATTGCCTTTCCGGTATTTAATCGATTCCCCCTCCTGGCAATATAAAGATGAACTCCCCGATTATTCGCTTGTACATGCAGCGCATATCCGTTTCCTGATAACCATGTTAGCGAAACCCGAGTGCAAAGAATTTGCGTTTGAATCAATCGCTCTACTTTGCGAATACCAGCCCGAACTTACTCAATATGTTCATGAGCAGGTGGCTGTAAGCGAAGGCATCATCAGATGTGCGCTGTATTATGCCATCTCCTGCGAACAGTATGAGGATGCCATTTTCTCCACGATTGAAGCGACCTGCTCGATTTCCGAAAATCTCACCAACGGCGGTTTTGAATTGCTTTCCTATATGCACGAACTCAACTGGAACAACCAGAAGACGCTATTTTTCAAACTGCTTCATTTAAAGGTCCCGGAACTAGCCAGCAGCCTGCTGAGAAGTATCTTTAATAATCCATACGAGTTTTACACCCACTTTGACCTCGGCCCCATCGACTGGTGGCTCGACTGGGTGACTGATTTATTGAAATCCGATCAAAAAGAAAGCGACCTCCTTCACATCGCGCCCATGATCATCACCGGTGATATCAGTTCTGAGCAAAGGCTGGAATTGATCCGGCAATTCAATGACCCCCAGTCGCCTTACCGGGCAGCTATAGGGGAATTATTTTTGGATGAACTGGATATTTCCCAGGAAGAGTTTACAGAAGAGTCTATTGATTACCTGATCGATCATTATAAGTCATCAGATTACAAGGATTTCTACAAGTCTACACTTATCCTCGAAGCCAACGACTCATTTATCTGTGACCGAATCATTCCCTTATACCGATCGTCTGAAGGGCTACAGAAAAGTAACCTGGAAAGCCTTCTACGCATAGCGGGCAGAAGGAATCAGCGCCGGTATTTATTAGAGTAGTAAGCGGGTTGTCGCATTATGCATCCACTCCGTAAACATATTTAAAGACTCAGTTAAACAAAAACCCTGACGATCTAAAAGTATAGGTCTTTATCCAGGTAAAATGTGGAAGTAATTTTGCCAAATAAATGGTACGCCAAATTATTTACTGAGCGATCACTACAGGCGCCCTTGAATAAGTCTTCATCTGCTCTGGTGTGCCTATAATTTTTGTTGCTTCATCTTTGTAAAGGATATTCATCTTCAGCTTAGGGTTATTTCGAACATCGACTTCCGCAATATTATTGCCATTTATTACGATTTGAACCAACTCTGGATTTTGTGAGACATCGATTGCCGTCAACTTGTTATTATCCACCGTTAGTACTTCGAGTTTTGGGAAAGACTTCAGGTCGAGTTCCATAATCTGGTTGTCCATCAGATTTAGCGATTCCAGGTCAGGACAGTTGTTTATAGTAATTCCCTTCAATTGATTTAATCCGAAAGCGATATCATTTAATACAGGCATATCCGTAATCTCAACAGTGGCTAGCTGATTGCGTGCACCATACAGCCCTTTTAAATGCTTAAAGCCCGAAATCTTAAACTCTCTGATCTCATTTATGCTAAATGCAAGCGTTTCCAGGTTCGGGAAATGTCGGATATCTGTAGCTGTGGTCAACCCTTGCCCCAATAAATGCAACTGTCTTACACTTTCAGCCTCAGCCTTATCAATACGGCCATCTTTATTCGCATCCACTTCGGGATGAATAGAAAGCACAGCCTTTTCAAACTTGGGATCATGGAATTTTAGGCCCGGATCAGCAGAAGGTTTGCAACCGAAAATCGTCAATAAAATGACCGGTGTTAGTTTTAGCATCTTTATCATCGGGTGAAGATACGGGGTTTTAAATAAGGATAAAGTAACCTTCACTACGATCTTTGATATTGCAGTTTAGCGTGAGACGGGGATGATGCGATGGTTATCAGAGGGCTTTGGGGTAGCCCCAACCTCAGAATGTAAGCGCCACTCCGGTTTAGCCCCACTCTACAAAAACCTTCTTCATGCTATTCCCTTAATGCTTCAATCCCCTTTTCATACCTTTCACCACCGCACCATTTCCTAATCTTTCATGACAATCGATCAGTAGCGCTTTTGCCTCCCGCTGAAGATCCTGCCGGTAACTGATCCGCGTATGTAAAAACGGAATCAGGTAATCCAGCGCCTTCGAGTAATCCAACGTTGAGTGGTAATGCTTTACGGTAAAGTAGTAATTGGCAATAGTGCAAGGGTCATCAGAGAATCGTTCTTCGATACCTACCAGTTCAGGACGAGCGATGCGCTTTATGCGATTATATTGAGCGGACTCTACGGTCTTCATCTGCGGGTAATCTTCCAGGAGCTGATCCAGTTCGGTCGTGTCTGTGTCAACGCCGTTTAGTAGTTGTGTATACATTGATATCTGTGCCTGGTAAAATGAATGGTAGAAACCTGTGTGTTTTCTAGTTGAGGGTTTATTAGGTGATCCTGTGGCCTCATCGTTGCACTGAGAAGCATCAGAGATTCCCTCTCCCATCATTTCATACTCATGAAGAATTACCTTACTTATCCCATACTTCAGGTACTGCTGCTCCAGCCGGATCATGCGTAGATATACTTCACTAATCGCCGCCAGCTCTGCCGACAGTGTTCGATACTGGTCCTCCAGATTTTCAAGCTTTCCGGGATCCGCCAGCGGTGCGTAATGTGCCCGTATCCTGCATTCCAGCAGCGCCAGCTTCAAGCTAAACGTCACCTGCTGACAATAGCCCGCCGTCTGTTTTATCCGCGCCAGCAGCTTATAAGCCTGCCCATAAAGGTCACGCTCTAAGAGCATATTTACCTGGTCCAAACCCTCATACAAATATTTCTCCACCGAAACCGGCTCCAGGATCTGCAGCAATTCCCGGTACAGCTGACTGCGCAGGTTATGGGGTTATTAGAGCTAGTAGGGTTTGGCGAGCGGCTAGTGGGGGTTGGAAGTTAGGGAAGTTGACAGAGGACGGTTGACAGGGAAGCAAGTGGGGGTTGGTGAGTGGTTAGTGGGGTTGGAAGTTAGGCAAGTTGACGGAGGACGGTTGATATATGGCAAGGAAGCGAGTGGGGTTCGGCGAGTGGGGAGTGAGGAAAGAGAGATGACAGGGGTAGATCATAGTTCATGGGCGATGGTGGAGAGATGACGGAGGACAGTTGACAGATGGCGGATGTTAGATTTATGATATCCGATTGATGATCTCTGGTGGATGATTAAATGTATATGGCTGTGGTCATAAATAATTAACTACCCTAGAAGCTTCGCAATCTATCGCTGCCCTCATCAGGTGCGGCACAACGCGTGGGCCAGTAACCGGTATGAGAGAGTTGAAGCAAGGTTAATGTGCTCCCGGGATCAAAGACCATCTGCCCCGGTTCTGATAGCTAACCTATGAAGGGTGTGACGGGATCCGATGAGGTGAGTACAAGAACTATCTAATACTCTCCATTTTAAGGATACAACCTATTCGAAACGGGCATGAACTCTTAACGAAGCCCGCGCTCAAAGGGATTAAGCCCCAGCCTATTTTAGCTACCACCTGGTAAAGGTTTGAAAAAATTTCATCTTGCTAAGATATCTAGCACATTTAGAAGTTTAATGGATGTGATCTGTGTTTACACGTGTATACACGCAAGGGTTTTATTGAGAAAAGAAATTGATCAATGTAAAATTCTATTGAATAGACCCGGCGACAAGTTGAATCCTTTATTTTAGGCTCCCGTTTTTTTATTAAAATTACTGCTCGATTTTTCACCAAAAGCAGCCTCCCGCAAAGCAGGCTTTCTGATAATCTGTCATTGTATCTTGTAAGAGAACTCATAAGCAAACCCGGCTACCTTAAAATCCAGAGCAAGCTGTTCGATATCGCTGTCTAATTGAAGGTAACCGCAATTAAAATCGATATTTAAAGTTGACGTTCAATTCAGCCTGAGGCTTTTTGAAATAACGCGTCTCTATCACTGATGCTTCGGGCTCCAATAACAGCTTCTCACTAAGATTGATCGTCTTACCTATCTTAAATTGAGCGCCGGGTCTAAGTTTGCCCAATGGTAACTCGATCGTTTGCATCTCCATACTCATTGGATCGAATTGTCCTTTCCTGTTCATCACGCTTAATACAGGACCTGCAGCGAAGTAAAGAATTTTTGAATTGTACTTATAAAGCAGTGGCAGCGTAAAGGTATGATACCGCAAATTAATGTTGCTATACTTATTCTCCGAAAAGTAACCATATCCGTATTTATAATTTGAATACCGCAGACCCGATTCAATGCTACTGTGTTTGGATAATATCCTTTCGTAGCTTACATTAAATACTGGTGAAATGCCAAATTTACTGGTTAACTGAACACCTGTTCCCACTCCAAAGAGGTTCTTTTGTGAGGGAGGTGCTATTTGTGCACTGGTGCTAACGCTTAACAGGATAAATGTCAAGATGGCTAAAACGTTAATAGTTCTTAACGATAGGTGCTCAGCGAATTTGATCTTTCTCATAAGTTTCAATTGATTTAATAAATTAGATTCAGTGCCCTCAAAAGTACTCGCAGCCATGTTATCACATCACTAATGAAAATGAAAAGAATTGTTATTTTACTTTGAGGGATATCTTTTGCAGAAAAGAACATCACTTTTTCCGCAGCCCCCACTTCTGAAGGAGACGCTAGCTCTACTTAGCGCCAGCTCTGTAATAAGAATTACTTCCGGCAAATAATCAGATGAAACGGGAAATTAACAGATGACTATTGGCAGGTTTGAGATCAGAGGTGAGCGATAGTTCATTGACTACAGAGTTACTGCTACCGCCCTCACCTGGTGTGGCACGATGCGCTGGATGGTAACCGGTATGAGGGAGATACTTCGACTATCTGCCCCGGTTCTGGTAGCTAACCTACGAGAGGAAGTGCCGCATTGGATCCGGTGAGGATGGTTGTGCCCCCACCCTTCTGATGGCCGCCACCTCTGAAAGGTAACGCCAGCTCTGATTTAGCGCACACTCTGTAGAAAAGCTATAGCTACATCTTACGAAAATTACCAGGGCTCCTACCCCCAGCTTTCGGCATCCCACTTTAAAATTCTGTTGTAATAAGCGTGATCCTGCAACCAGGCCATGCATTCGTCGAAGCGCTGGTACAATTCCGTGTTAGATTGTCTGCGGGGAAGTGCAGGTGTGGCGTGGCGGTATCGCACCCAATTGAGGGCTGTGGCGGATTCGGAATAGACTGGCATCGTAAGCTTGCGGGATTTGAGATACTTCAAGGTTTCTACAATCGCGATAAATTCAGCGATATCGGGCGTACCATCATGTAAAGGACCTTTCCAGAAGATCAATTGTTTGGAGCCGGTATGAACAGCCTTAATTTCCACTTCGCCTGTTTCCAGATTGCAGGTGCCGGATGCAATGAGGCTGTTGTTGATGGCGCGGGTTTCATCGGTGTTAAAGAGGGTTTGGATCAGCGAGTTTTTTTGGTGATCCTTGTAGCGGCGGTTGAGCGCTTTCTTTGCCTCAGGCAGGGTTGGAAAGGATTTGAATCTTGCACCTCTAAAACCGATTACCAGAGGGCGACATTCCGTCCAGGAACTGAATATGCCGGTTTTCCGACCTGCCCATACGGTGTAATACTTTTGTGTTGGCATAGCTGGGATTTTGACTTGAAGGTATCTTTGGGTTTGGCCGGAAACAGCATCTAACGCGCGTATCAGCAGCAGTTACACGTGTATAAGCGTGTAAACACAGGTGGAGGGGTTGAAGAGGGATTGGGGGTGGCGAGTGGGGATTTGTTAAGAGGTGGAGGTAGTTCACAGATGACAGATGACGGGTGGCTGATGAGAGGTAAGCGAGTAGGGTTTAGCGAGTAGCGAGTAGGGTTTGGGGAGTCAGATGACTGGTGGCTAACCTATGAAGGCTGTGCCGCAGCGGGTCCGGTGAGGATGGCAAACCTCGTTCCCTCTTCAGGAAGCGCTCACCTCCGAAAGGTAGCGCCAGCTCTGTTTTAGCGCTCACCTGGTAATAGCTCTTATTGACGAGTAACCAACTCAATTTAAAGAGTCTACAATTACGACCCAGCCACCTCATTTCAATTTGATTCAGCTATACTAATGGAACCGTTTTTGCTCTACTAGCTGCAAAATGTTTGTATGAACGCATCACCTCTATTTAGATCCCTGATAAGCATTTTGTTACTGCTCTTTATCTGCACGTCCTGTAAAGATCGGTCGTCAAAAGGTGCCTCTGATGCTCAACAGAAGGATACCACGGTTGGCATTATTTCAACAGTTCACAGCGATCCTCCTCAAATTCCCACAACTATTGAAAGGATCCGGCAGCTATATGATTCGACAATAACCTACCTGAGTGAGGCTAAGATGGACTCTGTTAGTTTCACCTATCGCTGTGGCGATGAAAAAAGTGGGAAAATCAGCTTTTACTCATACCAGGGAACACTGCGCTTGATTACCCATAAATATCACGAGTACGATCATCACCATGCAGAGGATCAGTTCTTTACTATAGATAGCATTCTATATTTTATTTTTAAGAGCCAAACATTATGGTCCTTCGAAAGTGGACCAGATGGTTCGACGAAAGATGATGTCACAGAACATCGCACTTATCTACTGAATCAAAAGCCGGTTCAATGCCTGAAAAAGGAATTTGTTATCCATTCCGAATCTCCCGGTAGCATCAACCCCAAAAATGGAGGTAGTAAGAATGTAACCTGCCCTTCAAACCTGGTTGAAGAATTTAAGGCGATATGGTCCTATAGGCACGAAACTGCGCATGATTGCCCGGAGCTCAAAGTAAAGATTTAAGATAATAGGATTCGTTTAAAAATGTAGATGCGATAAAATGATAGGCTGGATGATGGTTTTAACATACGTGTATGGTATTACCTCAAGCGGCATCACCACAACGTCACAGGCAATATGACTCTCCTATCTACAAATAAAAAAGGTCCTCCTGTATAAACAGACTGACCTCTAACGATTGCTTGCTATATGAAAAAAGTTTTAACCGATCTAATGTATGTGTTTCCATCCTATGGATGCAAATGCATTTGTCATCTATACAATTGCAAAGCCACACTTTTGCATCTTGAATATTTCCCTGCCTGGTTGTAGATTGCTGTAACAATTATAACTGGCTATTTAAATACCCGATCGGACTACTGATTCGCCTATTCCCCACCCCATCTTTGTATTCGAAACCCAAGGAAAAAGTGAGTATGGAACAAGTGATGGATGATTTATTTCCTATAATGTATATTGAGCATGATTGCATTTTAAGCAGACGCGGAGATATCTCTATCGTATTTAAAGCAAAGCTGCCGGAAATCTTTACGCAGTCTGACGCCAACTACGAGGCGATTCACCAGGGCTTCGTAAAAGCAATTAAAATTCTACCTGCCTGTACGATATTTCATAAGCAGGATTATTTTATTTCAAGCAAGTACGAACCGGACTTTGAAATGGCCGATAAGGGCTTCTTATCAAGGAGCAGTGACCTTTATTTCAACGAGCGTCCTTATCTAAAGCATGACTGTTATATCATTCTAACCAAGATGGCCGCGGATCGTAAGGCAGCCAGTTCTGTTGCTTCAACCCTTTTGCAACCCACTCTGGCCCCTAAACAAACAACTGATCCCAATCTGCTTAGCTCTTTTGAAGACAGTGCCGCGCAATTTGCCCGGATACTAAAGGACGTGGGGATTGAAACGGAGCGCTTACAGGAATCTCAGATTTATAGTGGTAAAGATGAGGTAGGTCTGATGGAAAGATATTGTACGCTTTCAGAGGACAAATATGACCGCATTGCTTTTGATACGGAACTTAAAGATGGCATCACCATTGGTAATAAACACTGTCAGCTTTATACGCTTGCAGATGTAGCTGACTTGCCGCAGTTTTGTGGATCCAGGATCAATTATGAAAAGTACAGTACGGATCGCACTAAGTTTTCCATTGGCTTTGCTTCTGCCCTGGGATTGCTCCTTCCCTGCTCCCATGTTTACAACCAATATATTATTATCGGCGATACGCAAAAGACGATTAAGAAACTCGAAAGCAAGAGGCTCCGCCTTCAATCGCTGGCAGCTTACTCAAGAGAAAACGCCATGGCTAAGGAAGCCGTTGGAGCATTTTTGAACGAATATGTAGGTGAACAGCGATTACCGGTGAAAGCTCATTTTAATGTGCTGGTTTGGTCTGAAAATAAAGATCATCTTAAGGAGATCAAAAACCTGGTTACTTCTGCGATGGCACAGATGGAAGCCTCCACGAAGTTGGAGACGATTGGTGCCGCGCAGATCTGGTGGGCAGGTATTCCTGGAAATGCAGCTGATCTGCCATTCAATGATACATTCGACACATTTGCTGAGCAGGTCAGTTGCTTTTTGAACCTGGAAACAAATTATGAAAGTTCTTTGAGCCCTGTTGGGATCAGACTGGGAGACCGGTTGACCGGCAGACCAGTGGATGTGGATATTTCGGATGAGCCGATATCCAGGGGCATTTGTACCAATAGGAATAAGTTTATACTCGGGCCTTCGGGAAGTGGAAAGAGCTTTTTTACAAACCATATGCAAAGAAGCTATCATGAACAGGGAACGCATATTGTACTGGTAGATGTGGGACATAGTTACAAAGGTCTCTGTGATCTCGTGGGTGGTTATTACTTTACTTACTCGGAAGCTGAACCCATCCGGTTTAATCCATTTTACATCGGAGCCGGAGATGAGCTGGATACTGAAAAGAAAGAGAGTATTAAGACGCTGCTGATTGCACTCTGGAAAAAAGATGATGAGCGTTATGGGAGGAGTGAGTATGTAGCTTTATCCAATGCTTTGCAGGGGTATTTTGACGCCCTCAGGACCCCCGCCCCTGAAGGGGAGTCTGGCCTGTTTCCGTGTTTTGATACATTTTATGAATACCTGCAAAGTGATTTTGTTGAGAAACTTAAGCGGGACAAGGTGAAGGAAAAGGATTTTGATATTGATAATTTTCTGTTTGTACTTCGTCCATTTTACAAAGGTGGCGAGTTTGATTATCTACTCAATGCACGCGAAAACCTGGATTTACTACAACAAAGGTTTATTGTTTTCGAGCTCGACAACATTAAAGATCATGCTGTACTCTTCCCTGTAGTTACACTTATCATAATGGAGGTATTTATCTCCAAGATGCGCAAGCTTAAAGGCATTCGGAAAATCATCCTCATTGAAGAAGCCTGGAAGGCGCTTATGCGGGAAGGTTTCGCTGAATACATTAAGTATCTATTCAAAACAGTTAGGAAGTTCTTTGGTGAAGCCATCGTAGTTACCCAGGACATTGAAGACATTATCTCCTCTCCCATTGTCAAGCAAGCCATTATTAATAATAGTGACTGCAAAATACTGCTCGATCAATCCAAATACCAGAACAAGTTTGACCAGATACAGGAGTTACTGGGCCTGACTGACAAGGAGAAGGCACTCGTCCTATCTGTTAATAAGGCAAACGATCAACGCCTCAAGTACAAGGAGGTGTTTATATCTCTCGGGGGTGTACTCTCTAAAGTATATCGAACGGAAGTGAGTATGGAGGAATACCTGGCATACACTACGGAAGAAAGGGAGAAGGTTCAGGTTCAAAGTTACGCTGCGAAGTATGGGAGTATAGAGGCTGGCATTAAAATGTTAGCCCAGGAATTAAAATCTAAAAAATAATGTTTATGAAATATTTATGTGTATTCCTCTTTATGGTAGTGCTGGGGGCCTGTTCAGGTGGTGGTGATCCGGTTTCCGGAACTTTTATAAGGACTATCGACAATGAATACGCATTGGGTAATGACACACTCATTATCAAAGCGATTAATGCTACCACCTACCAGGTTGAAAAACGCAGTACTTTTCAAAGGACGGTCAAGGTAAGAGGCAAGATTCCCGCTCTTGAAAGTAAGAAAAGAGCCTGGATGGCCATTTACGAGCCCGACCATAAACATCTGAGAGAGCCCAAACAAGGTAAGCTGATTATTTTCTCAGATGATTTCAAACTCCTGGTCATGAGAAATATGCAGTTCAGGCGTCTGGAAGAGTAAGTTGATTTGATCATACTTAAAACGAAGAAATAAAGTTATGAGTGGTTTGAAGAAAATATTTATTGTATCAGTATTAGGTATAGCGATGACCATAGCTCCTACTCAAAAAAGTCACGCCATCGTATGGGAAGTAGTCCGACAGGCTTTGGTGAAGGTCATTAAGGCCATGGACCTCAACATCCAGCGATTGCAAAATAAAACAGTCTGGCTACAGAATGCCCAGAAGACACTGGAGAATACCTTATCTAAGTTGAAGCTGGAAGAGATCTCTGAATGGACAGAAAAGAATAAAGCGCAATACCAAAGGTATTACGAAGAGCTCTCGAAGGTTAAAGGATATATTAATAACTACCAGCGGGTAAAGCAACTCATGGAAAAGCAGCTGAAGATTGTTTCAGAGTACAAGCGGGCTTTTGATCTATTTAAAAGTGATCAACATTTCAAGGATAAAGAGATCGCTTATATGACTAAAGTATATACGGGTATGATCGGAGAAAGTGCGCAAATCCTTGACCAGCTTATCGGTATTATCAGAGACAAAGAGCTAACGATGACGGATGGGAAACGACTGGAACTTATCGTAGCAGCATCAGACCGAATGGATGCAGTGCTATCCGATCTGAGATTATTTAACCGGCAGAACATAAAGCTAACCTTACAGAGAGCAAGTGATCAACAGGAAACTAAGATATTAAAACAAATGTATGGAGTGGAGTAAAAGAGTATTACCAGTAGTAATGATAGTTTTAGTGAGCCAGATGGCAACGGGTCAGGGAGTGATCGGATTTTTCACTCAAAAGCAGACCCAGACGCAATACCTGATTCAGCAGATAACCGCGCTAAAGATATACGCGGGCTATTTAAACCAAGGATACAAAATAGTAGACGGTGGCTTGAAGACTATAGGCGATCTGAAAGAGGGTCATTTGAAATTGGATGAATCATTTTTCGATGGACTAAAGTCCATTCATCCAAAGGTTCGGCGCCGAGCTGCTGAAGTATTAAAGCTACACAAAGAAATACCGATACAAATTTTAAGGGGCATGAAGCTAGCCAGAGCATCTAAAGCAATCAATATAAATGAAAAAGATTTTGTAGTGCAGGTATTTGAAAATATCAAAGTTCATCTGAGTAAGCTTTATAGTGAGCTGGAACTTGCCATTGATAGCCAGCTGTCCATGTCAGATGATGAAAGGCTTATAAGGGTGGAAAAGGTATACGATGCTATGCAAAGTTTACAAGTATTTCTCAAAAGCTTTTATAAGGATCTGCAAAAACTGGAGATACAAAAGCAACAGGAACTTAAAGATGTGAAGGTGTTGAAGATATTATATCCATAAACATATATAGTGTATATGAAAAAGTGGTGTTTGACTGTACTTATCCTTGGGAGCATCGCTCTAAATGCCCATGCTCAGGCAACCGAACTGGCTCAGCTGGCGTTAAATATTGAGAAGTTGAACCAGTTTCGTAAGATCCTATCTGATATGAAATCAGGCTATCAGATCCTGACTGAGGGCTACGGAACTGTGAAAGATATTGCCGAAGGCAATTACAAATTGCATGAGGCATTCCTGGATGGCCTTCTGGAAGTGAGCCCCGGTGTAAGAAGGTATCAACGCACCCGGGATATCATTAACTACCAGCTAAAGATCATCAAGGAGTATAAGGCCGCTTACAGTAAGTTTAAATCCAGTGACCGGTTCACCCTGAAGGAGCTCGATTACCTTTCCCGCGTCTATTCAAAGTTAACCAGCGAAAGCCTGGCTAACCTGAACGATCTCATGGCGGTCATTACAGCTGGTAAGTTGAGGATGTCCGATGACGAGCGGCTTAAGGCAATCGATGCTATATATAATGATATCGCTGACAAGTATCATTTCTTAAAGGTATTTAATAAGCAGGCTGAAGTGCTTCGGATCCAGAGGGATAAGGAGTTCAGCGATGTAAAGGTGCTACAGAACATTTATAAATAGTGGGTATGAAAGTGAGGTACGCAACTGCGATAATCTTCGCAATAGTGGGTATATTATTACCAATAATAAGTCAGGCTCAAACCATTGGAGGCTGGGCAGATGATCTGCAGAGCTTTCATTCAGTGCTGGACCAGCTTCATGCGGAGATGCTACCCCTCTGTAGCGAGCTAATCGGTGTCGGTCGAGGGATAGCGGGATTTGCAGCCTTATGGTATATCGCAGCAAGAGTTTGGGGTCATATCGCCCGTGCAGAATCCATTGATTTTTACCCATTGTTTAAGCCTTTTTTGATCGGCTTTGCGGTGGCGATATTCCCCTCAGTGGTAGCTTTGATTGACGGAGTCATGCAGCCTACTGTTAATGGAACTAAGGGAATGGTGGACCGATCTGATGCAGCCATAGAAGTGTTGCTGAAGCAAAAAGAGGAAGCAGTTCAAAATTCGGAACTCTACCAGATCTATGTGGGACCCTCCGGTGAAGGAGACCGGGACCGGTGGTACAAGTACACGAATCCCGGTGAGGCTGCAGATGATGAAGGTTGGATGGATGCTATCGGCAACGATATCCGATTCGCTATGGCCAAGGCCAGTTATAATTTCAGGAATGGCATAAAGGAAGTGATAGCTGAGGTATTGCAGTTATTATTCGCTGCCGCATCCCTTGCCATTAATACCATGCGCACTTTCAACCTGATCATATTGGCTATCCTCGGGCCATTAGCATTTGGTCTGTCTGTCTTTGATGGTTTTGGTCACACTTTAAAGCACTGGCTGGCACGGTATATCAATGTATTTCTCTGGCTACCCATCGCTAATTTATTCGGTGCAGTGATTGGTAAGATCCAGGAGCAAATGCTAAAGATCGACATCACACAGGTTGCCGAGCAGGGTGACACATTCTTCTCCCGGACAGATATGGGTTACATGATTTTTCTGATCATCGGCATCTTCGGATACTTCTCTGTCCCTTCCATCGCTAACCAGATCCTTTGGGTCGGCGGCGGGGATTCACTTACCGGGAGGGCTACCGGAGCCACGATGGCCGCCGGAGGCGCAGTAATGGCTGCAGGTGGTGCAGTAGCCAGCATGGCCGGTACTGCTGCGACCGCGACGGCCTCAAGGGTTGGGGCCGGTGCTACCAATATAGCAACCGCACCTTACAATATCTACGAGGGATATAACAGCAAGCAAAAAGATGAAGGGCATACGCATGATAAATTAAAAGGAAAATAAGATGTTTCGAAAAATGAAAAATATCGATACAGCATTCAGGCATGTCCGTTCATTTACAATAATTGTCATAACAGGATGCCTGTTACTCAGCGGTTATGTGATCTACCGGACTACAAAAATCTTAAGCGTTAATAGCGGTAAAGTATATGTTCTGGTGAACGGGAAGTTAGTGGAAGCCGTAGCCGAAAAACGCAATATGCCGGTAGAGATTCGTGATCATATCCGAACCTTCCATACGCTATTCTTTACGTTGTCCCCTGATGAAAAGGCCATACAGCAGCAAGTAACTAAGGCCCTATATATGGCTGATGGTTCAGCCAGGAGGATCTACCAGAACATGAAGGAGGCCGGGTTTTATAACAATTTAATTTCAGGAAATATCTCCCAGGCAATTGAGATTGAGGACATCGAAGTTGATATGAGCCGAACGCCTTACCGGTTCACCTGCCGGGGTAAGCAGTTTATTACCCGCCCCACATCACTACTAACCCGATCTATCGTGACGCAAGGACAAATCCGGACAGGTCTGGTACAAAGCGATAACAATACACATGGTTTCCTTCTCGAGAGATGGGAGATTATTGAAAATAATGATATAAAGGTAAGCGAACGATGAAAGGATTTTTCAGATCAAAAAGGGGATTGATTGTGGCGGCTTATGATCGATTAATGATGGTGGTGGAAACCACTTTACGCAGGTGGGCTGCAGTTTTAAATAAGAAATCGGCGGGGTTTTCAGCCAGGCAGCTGACGGTCGGTTTGGTTGTATTCTGTATTGTTTTTGGCAGTGCTGTTGCATTTACCATCTGGCAATCACTGAACGTGTTTGCAGATCATAGAGGTGGGTCGTCAGTTAGTGTACCTAAACATCTTATACTGAAAGACTCAATGGTTATGGAACATAGGCGGACAGCGTCCATTTCGAGAGCCCGTATTAAGGTTTGGCTGGATAGTGTAAAGAAAAAAGATGATGGTCACAAGCTTTTGAAAAAGATGCAATCGCTTAGACCAGGTTTGTTGGATAGTCTGAAGATGCTGGAAAATATTAAATAACTATAAACGTTGTGAACATGCAAAGTGAAGAGAACATGTCGTTAAAGACACGAAGATTAAGAAGGATTCTATTGGTAGCACCTATACTCGTAATTCCCCTGGTGATACTATTATTATGGACTGTCGGCTTAGTGGGAAACGCTAAGGCGGGTACGCCAAGTTCCCGGCTCTCCGGAGGTCTCAATCTCAACCTACCCGCAGCAGCCTCTCCCAAAGACAGCAACTGGAATAAACTCAGGTATTATGAGCAGGCAGAGAAGGACTCTCAAAGATTGAAGGTACAAATGAAAAGTGATCCGTTATTTAGAGATCTGGCGGATGTGGAAGAAGAACCATCTATGAAAGGTGTATCAGATGCGGAGTTTGCTGAAAGAGTGTATGGATCCTCTTCATCTGAGAAAAAGCACTCAAGTTTTCGACAAGATGCTAATGAGCAGCAAGTGTATGACCGGCTATCGAAGCTCCAACGGGAACTCTCCAGGGAGCCCGGACCTAAAAAAGAGTCACCCGCCTACCCTGTTTCAGCCGCGAGCCCTGACATAAAGATGATGGAAATGGCTATGCAGCAAATGCAACAACCGTCAGAAGACCCAGAACTTGGAAAGCTCGATCAGATGCTGGATAAAATTATTGCGATACAGAATCCAGATAAGGTGCAGGAGGATCTGAATGAAAAGCTGGAACAGAAAAGGGGAATGGTGTATACAGTAGCAAAAGGAAAAGAAGAGATGGAAGCTAGCTGCCTTGGATTAGAAACTGGACAAAATGTCACTAAAGGCTTCTTTTCTTTAAGTAAATCCAGCGATGCTGAAATGCAAAATACGGTCAGAGCTGTAATACATGAAACGCAGACGCTTGTAAATGGAGCTACCGTTAAGCTACGACTAGTGGATGATATCAAAATCAATGGCGTGCATATTCCACGCGAGAGCTTTGTATACGGTGAGGCTTCGCTATCAGGAGAAAGACTTCGCATTGTAGTCAGCAGTATTCGGTCAGGTTCTCATCTATTTCCGGTACAGCTTGTCGTGTATGATATGGATGGGTTGCCAGGCGTTCGCGTTCCCGGCGCCATTTCAAAACAAGTCATTCAACAAAGTACAGATCGGGGACTTCAGGGACTGGGATTTAACACGGTTAGTTCATCTGTCGGATTACAGGCAGCAAGCCTGGGCGTTGAAGCGGCTAAAAGCTTTTTAAGCCGCAAGGTTAAACAGGTTCGGGTTACTGTTAAAGCAGGATATCAGGTATTGTTGAAGGATGGTAAGCAGAAGGATGGTTAGGGAGGGCGAGTTGGGAACGGCGAGTGGTGAGTGGGGAGATAGATGACAGATGACGGCTTACAGGTGAACGCCTGGTCCTAGTTAATGGATCATGGTTTGTGGTTTCGGGGGGAATGGCTAGTGGTTAATGGGGATTGGCTAGTAGGAAGGAAGAAAGATGACAGATGACGGTCTATAGTTGAGCGGCTGATCATAGTTCATAGATCATGGTTGAATGTTTAGGGCGAGTGGGCAGGAAGAAAAATGACAGATGACGGTTCATAGTTGAGCGGCTGATCATAGTTCATAGATCATGGTTGAATGTTTAGGGCGAGTGGGCATCGGCAAGTGGGATAAATATTAATTATTAAAACGATAGTAATGAAAAAGCAAAGTGCAGTTTGGGTTGTGTTGATGTTTTGTTTAATAGCAATTGAAGGAATTGCGCAAAGTTCCGCAGCCATCGAGGTTCGGAGGTTATCTATAAGTGATACTAAGACCACTAACCTTATTTTCCCCTACCCGATCAAAAGTGTAGACAGGGGATCAAGAGACGTATTGGCACAGAAGGCTTCTGATGTGGAGAATATTTTACAAATAAAAGCTGCAGGACCAGGGCTTACAGAAACCAATTTAACGGTGATGACAGCGGATGGCAGGTTATACTCCTACCTGATTTCATATAGTAATCAAATCCCGGACTTGAACGTAGTTGTTACCAATGGTGTACAAGCAGATGCTGAGCTCGTTGTGTTCAGTCCCGATGCCACCAATGATAAAGTTAGAGCAGCGGCGGCGAAGGTAATCCATAAGAAGGCGTTTATCACCTCTTGTAATGTTCGTTCATATAATATGCAGTTATCGCTTGATGGCATTTATGTAGAGGGTGATAAAATTTACTTCCAGGTTAAGCTTAAAAACGACTCCTGGATCGATTACCCTATCAGACAATTGCGACTCTTCTTAAAAGACAACAAAAACGGTAAACGCACTACAGTTCAGGAAATAGAGCTAGCCCCTACTTACATACTCGGCAATCAAAAGATCGTTCACAATCGATCTGAACATAGGCTGGTTGTTGCCCTTCCGAGCTTTACCATACCCGATCAAAAACGGTTCATTTTGCAGGTGCAGGAAGCAAACGGAGGAAGGCATTTAAAGCTGGATATAAAAAGTAAGCACCTTGTAAAGGCCTGGAGAGTATTCTAAGTATTTTTTATCAATAAGTTCTATTGATTCAGAGGTTGTGTCGGAGTGTTTCGACATACCAAGTTACCATTTCAATTTTTTATTCATTATAAAATTAAATCAACATGAAAAAATGTGTGTTAGGAATTTTGTGTGCCTGTATCTTTTCCATTGCAGTGATCGGTTGTAAAAAAAGTGATCGATCAAAACCTGAGACTGGTGTAGTGCATGTAGTACCAGAAAATCCTTTAAACCCCTATGACAGCTTTGGATACATGCACAATGTTATCCTGGACTCACTGGACCTGGAGCGTGCTAATGGCAAATGCGAAGATCTGGCAAGCTACGCTGGCTATGCAGGTAAATTATGTAAGTCGAAAGGTTGGATGAAGATTACTGATCAGCGGTCCAGTCATGAGTTAATTGCTCAAAAGATAGTTGATTTTACCAATGATCCAAATGATTTTATCAATCGCATGCAGTGGAGCGATTCCGTAAAAACACGGCTTATTGGTTTTTTTACTATGCTGGCCTCCGAGGGTGAAAATGCCTCAAGTTTTCGGAGTTTGAAAGAAGCTATAATTCGGTTTGAGCAAGAGATCCTGGGAAGTGAATTGCCGGTGGTGGACAAGGAAGTAATATTAAAAGCCAGTTCCACGGCGAGATTTTCCGGCTATCGCTGGAGCAATCAACCCGCTTTAACTAAGCCTTACGACCAGGTAGCATTTAACAGCTTTTTACGTCAACAGGATATTCCCCTTTCATTTTCTATGGCCAAGAAGGAAGGACCTGGCTTCTTTAAACGAGTAAAACGCTGGATTGCCGTATCTGCCATGGATGTTGTGGGTGCAGTACATTATTTGAGTGTTGCGGAAGGTGCCGTAGTAAGTGGTTACGCTGGTCTTACCATGGATCTCCTGGACAAATTTCATTAAAAGCCGAATAACATTTTTAACACCAATTAAGTCTGGGTATGAGTAAGGATATTTTTCAGGGATTGGAAAGATCTGAGATTGAGGAATTAGGCGAAAGGTTGATAAAAGAAAGAGCGCAAGAGAATCGTTTTGCAGCTATCCAAGTAAAAGGCGATCGACTGGCGGAGAAAGATATCACTTTTTATAAAACAGCCTTTGAGGCGTGCAAGTATATCCTTATGGCACCTACCGATAAAGGACTGTACGTATTCCGTTCTATGAGCTTGCTCGATGATGATGTAAAACGACTCCTGGAGGGAAAAGTTGTTGAAAAGGAAATTGAGGTCAAGAAGTCTAAAGGGCTGGATCTGGAAAGGTGACTACACATTGATTAAAGTTCGTGCATTATGTTTCTGAAGCAGTTAATTGGCTTTTTAATCAAGGCAAGTTCTGACCCAAGGTTGGGTCCGCATCACCTAGCGCTGTATATCGCACTATTTCAACAATGGTGTATGAACCACGGAGAGAATCCTATTGAAGTGACACTTGCCCAGTTAAGGGATCTCGCAAAGATTGGCAGAACCAGCTATTACAAGTCAATGCGGGAACTTGAAGAGTATGGATATATTCAATATGTCAGATCCAGTAGTCCGGTACTGGGGAGTTTGGTGTATCTGGAGCAGCTGATTGAAGTGGCCGAACCTTCCTAAGATCCCTAATGGTCTCCTCCAGCCCAATAAATAGGTGTTTTACTACACTCGGTTATATAGACAGTTATAAACGGTTATTATGATTAAAAAATCGGAAATCACGACCATGAAAGCTATTGCCCTATGCTTTAAACCTTTTTTGAAGCCTGAGGAAGCCCACATCTACTGTGACCTGGGAAGAACCCAGTTTGCTAAGAAATGCGAGGAATTCGGAATTTTCAAAAATTCAAGTGGCTACTTCAAAAAGGAGGATCTGGACCGTATGTTGAGTGGAGAGTTATTGAATACAGGAGTGAAAGATAAGATGCGCAAACTGTAGTATTTTGCTATAAAATTATTTTTTATTCATTCTAGGTTTCAAGTAAATGGATGATTTAAGAAATTAGTTTTGGTTTAAGCTCCAGTGTTTCTACGCTGGAGCTTTTTTGATCAGTGCCCCCTCTCCCCTACACCGCTCTTCTTGAAGCCGGTTCCCCCATTGTATTACCGTCAATTCATAAAGTACGTCAGCTCGAAAAGTAAAATCATACATATTTCAGATTCTTTTCACCAGCATAAATATGCCATTCACCGGTATTTTATGTGGGACTTACCCTTTCACCGTTGGAGAGCGGAGTACTTCAGATGTATGTTTGTGAAACAATTACTAATAACAACAACAAAACAATAAATATGAAATCTTTAATTCTTTCTGCCGCAGCATTATTAACGATCACCTTCAGTGCTACCGCTTCACCTGTAGAGCCGGTTATAAGCGAAAAAGCCCAGGCGACTTTCGTTTCTATCTTTAAAGATGCTACTGATGTAACCTGGAGCGAAACAGGTAATAAAGAAGAGGCTTACTTTACAGCTAAAGAAGTAAAAACACGTGCAACTTTCGATGCAAAAGGTAACCTGGTTCAAACGATCCGTTACTATAAAGAGGATAAATTGTCACCGGTAGTTCTTGCTGGGGTTACCGCAACTTTTCCGGGTCAAGAAATTCATGGCGTTACAGAGGTAAGTAACAAGAACGGCATCAACTACCGCATCGTTCTAAAAGACAACAAATACTACACTTATATCAACGCCAATAGCGCCGGTGATACCGAAGTAGTTTCAAAATATAACAGAGGCGATCGATAAGCTTCGAAACGCTGTCCTCAGGTTTTAAGAACTCCTTTAGAGAGTCCTTCGGAAAGCTTAACAATCGGCTGATCTAATTTTATCTCATGTAAATTTTGAGGGGAGCTGTATGTTCTCCTTTTTTTATACATTATTATGAGTACTATAGATTATATTTAGATGTTCTTATCAACCCATTAAAGTAAGCCGGTTCTGATCCAGAGCCGGCTTTTGTTTTTGAATGACTTGGAGGGGTTAACCATCCAGGTCCACCTAACAAGTTTTGATACCAGCATCTTCACGGATAGTTTTATCAGATTGCACATGTCGACATGAAAAATTGCAAAGTATTATTATCTATAGAAAGCTGGTCAGGGCCTCAACTCTAAAATCATTAAGCGCTCCTAGCTTTAACCCTATGTAGAATCTTTGATTGATTCCTCTTAAAGCCATCTTTTCAACCTGTCCCCTCTTTTGATAAGATTCTATGAAAAGGCTTTTCGCGTTTATATTATAAACCTTTGCTAACTCTTTTACTAAAGCAGGAGGTAATTTAAATGTTTTGATTGCAGTTTTAGGTAGACCTATCCTTTCTAGTTTTTTAAGAAGCTCAGCGATCAAGCCAGAAGATACATTCAGAACAAATCCTTCCCAAAAAGCGGAAGTACCCCACTCAAAGATGATTTGCCGCCTGACGAGACGCAAACTATATCTTTTTAGAAAACCAAAATCCCCCTCCTTTATAATGTCCTTGGTACTACCATCACCTATCATAACATAGTTGATGTCTTCATCAGTTGAAAAACTGGTTTCGTCTAATAATTTGTTGGTAATTATTATATCTTTCGAATTATAGAGCGCATTTTTGAAAAGTTGCCCATCAAAAAGCAGGCCTGTTACATCATATAAAATGACATTATCAAAGGCGTAGCTTTTTATTTCTACGCCCTCTATCAATCCTTTAGTGCCATCATACTGCAGCAAATTGGTTAGACATTGCTGACCGCGATCTGTATAGCCAGGTATAGTGCCGAAGTACTTTCTTGAAGACGACGGAGCTTCAAGCTCGTTTAAAGAATAAATATCAACCTTAAAGTGCGTAAACTTGTCCATAAGCAATTGCTGAGCCTTCAAATATCGCAGTTTATTTATTTGAAGTCAAGGCTGTTGAAAACTTTGTTGAGTACTGGCTATTACATATAATTTTAAGGAAAGGCGAGTTTTAACACTCACCTTACATTTTAGCACCCGCAAATATCCCACTAGGCGAATTGAACAACTCCTTGTTATGGTAACATCAATAACGGCTATAATTAAAAGCTTCTATCGTTAAGATGGACACTTATCCGTTGATTCATGTATTGACTCCATAGAAGGCAATAACGCGATCACTTCAGACTGAGATTTAGCTCGATGCCTCTTATAGGCTTTTTGCACCTGCTTTGTAGTAGTATGACCCAACAGATAAGCTACTGTAGCCAAATCAACTCTTCTATCCTGTAACAAAATGGAGAAGCTTAAGCGTGCGCAGGACCAGGTAATATGTTTATCGGTCCCCGCACTCGCTACCCAGTGTGCCAGTATCTTATTTGCTCCATTTAAGCTTGGCAATTGAAACACACGCTTTCTCAACTCTTGTAACTTGCGTTTCAGACGCTCATTATAAGTTCTCGTAAAAGGAAGTGTTTCAGAAGACAATCTTTTCTGCTCCTGCCGGGAAATTATTTGTTGTGCATTTTGATGCAATGTAAGCACCACCGGTTTTCCAGTTTTTGCCTGAATCAGCTGAGTCGTTAACGATTCGCCATTTATATCCTCCCATTTTAAAATAGAAACATCTGCCCATCTAAGACCGGTATATAAGCAGAAAATAAACGCATCTCACACTTCCTGATTAAGACAAGGGGTTGCAAGGAGTTTTAGATAATCTTCGGCCTCCACAATCTCCTTAATACGTGTAGAATGATTAGTCTTACAATTGATATCTTCAGCAGGGTTAGTTAAGAAATATCGTGCCTTAGTTGCGGCTTTTACAACCCTTTTGAATCTTGCATAGTAGTTCATAGGAGTTTCTCCAGTATAGTTATCCAATAGAAATTTTCTAAAATTCAAGCAGAGCTCTTCATTGATGTCAATAGGTGAAATATAATCCTTATTGATAAAGGCTTTAAATTGCGTGAAGCTATTTTGTAAATGCCTGTTATTTTTACAACTGTGCTTCCTGATATACTCTTTATAGTAATCTAGGAAATTTTCCTTGAATTTGTGCCTAGGAATAAATCGTGTACCAATCGACTGTTGGTCCAATATAGCTTCACTTTTTTTAACAGCCAGTAACTTAACTGCTTCAGCGTTGTGATGTTTTTGAATTTGATTTTTCGGCTTCGTATACGTAAAAACACCGGTTGCTATACGGTTGCCTGCACCTCTGCCTCCAAGATCATAAGAATAATAAATTTTGTCTCCTTTTCTATTCGGAATCTCTAACATATTCATAACTACACAATTTTAAAGGTGATAAAATCATGCATCAAGCCGTATTCCGGTTTGGATTTCCTGTTGCACAGTATTGAGAAATATTTGTTAAGCCCGTTTTCTGTTGTGGGGTTAGTTGAAACCCCAGAAGTGCATGTGCCAGTTGGAATCCAGTCCAGGCACGTCAAAACCTTGCAGATGATTTTGGGATAAAAGGAATTCAAACCCTTTGCAGGCCTGCGTTTTAGCTGATTTGAAATGTCAGTCATTTTGTAAGTCTTTTTTTAGTCAATAAATGTGAGAGTAAGCGGTAAAAACTGACTGAAAACGTGACTGATTAAAAACAAAAAAGGTTATAAATCAATGATTTATAACCTTTAATCGTGCCCGAGACTGGATTCGAACCAGCACATCCTTGCGAACGCTGCGACCTGAACACAGTGCGTCTACCAATTTCGCCACTCGGGCAGCCTGTTTTGGGGTGGCAAAGCTAATGAAAAATTAAATACAAACACCCTTTAAATTTATTGATTTTGAGATTTATTAAAATCATCGCTTGTTCCAGCCTGCCTCAACATCAAACCCTGAAACTGCTTCATCGTTTTTTCCATACCTTCTGTACTGCCATCTAAAAAGATCACATTGCCTTTACCAAATTCTGCAAAGTTTTTGATCGCCTCTGTCCACATACTAAATAAAATAAAGTTGGTATCGAGGTTGGCCTGCCTTAACTCCTCGGCTGCTGATGACATACCCTTTGCTACTTCTTCTCTGAATAGCGCAATACCCTGTCCACGTAAGCGTGCAGCCTCACGTTCTGCTTCCGCACTGATCTTAATCGCATTACCTTCTGCCTCGGCCGACTTGGTTTTAGTGATCAATAAAGCCTGACCTTCGTTTTCGGCAGCGGCTTTCAGGTTATTACTGGCAACTACCTTACTCATTGAATCCAGGATCATTTTATCAAAGGTTATATCATTGATCTGCAGATCCTGCAGGTGGAAACCCCACTCTTCCAAAGTCTGGTCAATTTCAACTTTTACATATTGTACAATCTCGCGGCGCAGGCCCAATACTTCTGCCTGCTTTTTAGTAGCCACAAAAGAACGTACATTACCCTCAATAGTCTTAATCAAGGCCTGCATCAGGTCGCGATCACTAATGAATTTAAAAGCCACTTTTTTAATGGTTTCTTCATCTGAATTCTGTACCATGTACAATAACATGGCCTTAAAGTAAACATTTGCCTGATCCTGCGTTACAGCCTGAAATTCCAGCTCAACCGATCGGTTTTGCGTAGAAACTCTTTTAAACAATTGCTCTATAAATGGAATTTTAAAACGTAGTCCCGGACGGGCAATACGCTGGTATTTTCCAAACATAGTGATAACGCCTATATACCCCTGATTGATGGTAAACAGGCCGCTGAACACAACGATGAGTATAAGAACAACCCACCAGTAACTTAAAAATTCCATACCGTTTTATTTTATTTAAAAATAGAAAGAAATAAATGATTCAAACAATCAATAAGAATAATGACCTGAATAAACTTTGTCAAATTGACCTATTATTTATATACACCAGTAATATCAGGTTGTAACCGTCTCTCCTTTCTCTTCCCACACCTGCACCAGGTTCACTAACACTTCTACCGACTTCTGCATATCCTGCACGCTTACATATTCCTGCTTGCTGTGAAAAGCCATTTCGCCGGTAAAAATATCCGGACAAGGCAAGCCCATAAATGATAAACGGGATCCGTCGGTTCCGCCACGTGCACTGTCCTGCCTGAAATCCACTTCACTGCGTTTCATAGCTTCTTTTACAAACTCGCCGATCTGCGGGTAATCTTTCAATACATCTTTCATATTGCGATACTGCTCCCTGCTTTCAAAGGTATAAGTAGAACCATCGTAGCGGCCGGTGGCCTGTTTGGCAAATTGCTCCAATCTCTTTTCATGGAGCTTCAGCATAGAAGTATCAAAATCGCGGATGATAAAATGAACAACTGCTTTTTCCACCGTTCCTTCCATTTGCACCGGATGAACAAAACCTTCACGATCTTCCGTATTCTCGGGACTAAAAGAGTCCTTAGGCATCAGGTCTAAAAAAGTACCTGCCACTTTCATCGCATTAACCAGCTTGCCCTTGGCATAACCAGGGTGGGCACTGATGCCATAAAAAGTAACAGTAACACCATTGGCACTAAAGGTTTCATCGGTATAAGTTCCGCGTTTACCACCATCAAGCGTATACCCAAAATCAGCGCCCAGTTTTGCCAGGTTTACCTTCTCAACGCCTCGTCCCACTTCTTCGTCGGGTGTAAACAAAATTTTAATATCGCCATGCTTTACTTCAGGATGTGTAACCAGGTAATTAGCCAGGTCCATAATAATGGCTACACCGGCTTTATCATCTGCTCCTAGCAAAGTAGTTCCGGATGCTGTTATAATATCATCGCCAATGCGCTTCTTCAGGTACGAATGCTGCCTGATAGAGATCACCTGAGTGGGATCATCAGGCAATACAATATCCTTTCCGTCAAAATCTTTATGAACAATGGGCTTCACACCAGTACCTGAACAATCGGGCGCGGTGTCAACATGACTACAGAAACAAATTACCGGAACCTTTTTATCAGTAGTACCGGGTATAGTCGCATACACATAACCGTGTTCATCCAGGTGCGCATCCGCTACCCCGATCTGCTGTAGTTCATCCACCAGTATCCTGCTTAAGTCCTTTTGTTTTTCTGTGGAGGGAAAACGGTCTGTATTAGGGTCACTCTGTGTATCGACTGTAACGTATTTCAGAAAACGGCTCGCAACACTAAAGTCATAGTCACTGATCATTCAATATTATTTTATCGGTTATAGGTACTTTTCAGGCTCTTTGCAAATTTACGGGTTGCCGCATAAAGAAACCAATAAATAAAACCATAAAAAAACCCCAAAGTATCATCAAATATACCCTGGGGAATTTATATATACAATACTACGAATTAGGGAGTTATAATTAAAGAAGGTTTAGCTTCAATACCTACCAGTTCGAGGTCGAAAATAAGGTCTTTACCTGCCAGCGGATGGTTACCATCGAGGGTTACTGCATCCTCTTTAATATCTATCACAACTACCTGAAACTGCTGCCCGCTAGGATCGCTCATAACCAGTGGCATTCCTACCTCCAGCTGCATGTCTTCCGGAAAACGATCCTTTGGCATATCAATCAGCATTTCGTCGTTTTTAGGACCATACGCTTCTTCTACAGGTATATTAATCGTCTTTTTTTCACCCACTTCCATACCTGTAACACCATCATCAAATCCTTTGATCACCATACCACTACCTACTTCAAACTCCAGCGGCTCGCGCCCTTCAGAGCTATCAAATGTTTCACCTGTAGTTAACTTACCGTGATAATGCACTTTTACCTTATCACCTTTTTTTACTTGTTGCATTGTTTTCTAAGTTTGTTATTTTTAAGCCAGCCTCCAATTATTACCCGTCATCGATGCTTGCTGTTCGTCGCACACTCCAAAGGAGTACTTCTGACTTGTACAGCGTGCATTATCGACAAGAAACGTTGTCTGAAGCTGTTGATCTCTGCGGCCGAAGGTAGGTCTTTTTAGTTTTCTACCTGTTTTTTGTCGAAAAAGCTAACGATATTCGCGCCCATGAGTGTGGATCATTACAAAGACCTTCGTATTATCTATATGGGTACGCCCGAATTTGCGGTAACCAGTCTGGATGCTTTGGTAAAAGCGGGATGTACCATAGTGGCAGTCATTACTGCGCCCGACAAACCGGCCGGCCGGGGTATGGAACTGCAGCAAAGTGCAGTAAAGAAGTATGCCATCAGCCAAAATCTCCCCGTGCTTCAACCTGAAAAGCTTAAAAATCCTATTTTTTTAGAGGAATTAAGAGCCCTAAAAGCCGACCTGCAGATCTGTGTGGCATTTCGTATGCTGCCCGAAGTGGTATGGAATATGCCGCCGCTGGGCACCATCAACCTGCATGGTTCGCTGCTGCCGCAATACCGTGGTGCAGCCCCTATTAACTGGGCGGTGATCAATGGGGAAAAGGAAACCGGTGTTACCACCTTCAAACTTCAACATGAAATAGATACCGGCGATATATTACTACAGGAAAGTTTTCCAATCAGGGAAACCGACACCGCAGGTACCGTACACGATACTATGATGCATATTGGTGCAGCGCTGTTATTAAAAACAGTAAAAGGCCTGGCCGATGGCAGTCTGAAAGAAATGCCACAGCTTTTATCTACCAATGCTACCTTACACCATGCACCCAAAATATTTACAGAAATCTGCGAAATAGATACTAATAAAACCGCCGAAGAAGTGTATAACCTGATACGCGGACTTTCGCCCTACCCTGCAGCATTTACTTTTTTAAAAGGAAAAAAACTAAAGATCTATCGCGCCGAAAAGACCAGGCTCCCACCCGGTTCAACCGCAGGTGAATTTGCTACGGACGGGAAAACTTATCTGCGCTTAGCCTGCTCTCATGGATGGATCAGCCTGCTCGAAATACAACTGGAAGGTAAAAAGCGAATGCTGATTGAAGATTTTTTAAGAGGCTACAGGTTCTAAATCCGTTGAATTACGATTCATTTCAATAACGTCTGAAAAAGGTTATTCCTGTAAAAATGGAATCTGATGATTGAAAGAGCAATCCTGCGATCAGTAGCCAAAGCCACTACACCATCTATGTTTTCGGGTATTCGTTACTGGCAAAAAACAATCAGCTCCATTCACAAAGTATGCTCATTTACGGCGGTGCAAAAACAGAACCTGTAAATGAGCATACCAGTATTATATCATGGAAAGATGTGGGCGATATATAATTGCGCCCGGCGATTAAATTAATAGGTGACCACTACATTAAACTTGTCGCTATTTCCTAACTGCAATTTTTGAGCAGCAGCCTCACTGATCCGGATATCAAATCCCTCGCTATATTGAATACCTTTCATTTTACCCAACACTTTAGCATAAATCACTTTGCTATTTGCCGGATTGGTGAGCTTTACCAGACTGCCGGGAGCAGCATTATCCATCAATAAATAATATTTACCATCATTCCAGCCACGGTCAGTTTTAAAAATACCCGAAGCAAACGTTTTCTCGTAAGCCAGGTTAGGATTTACCATCTTAAGATAGTCTGCTTTAAAATAACCAGCTTCATCAGGTGCTGTTGTTTCTGCGTCATTCCTGGCGGTTATTTTTTCAGACACCAGGCTTTCAGCCTTCTGATCTTCTTCTTTTTTCTTTGTCTCGGCTAATGCAGTTTCCGCAGCGGCGGCTTCTGCGGCAGCTTTTTGAGCTTCCTCGGCCTGGGTTTTAGCCAGTGCCTCTGCTTCTACAGAAGCAAGGGATGGTTTCCCCTCAAAAGACAAAAACCGGGTGGCTACAAATCCTTTTACTGTACCATCAGCATTGCTCACCTCCGACCAATCGTTATCTACCTTGCGTATATAAGTCAATACTTCCTCTGCCTGCGCCATACCTACTACTTCCTGGTCCGTTGCAGGGCCTTTTCGAATATTGATCCGCGTGCCATAAGCCGTAGCAGTTTTGGTAGCGGCAACAACTTTAGCCGGTTCAGCCTTCTTTCCGCCGGTTACCAAAAACCTGGAAGCTACAAAGCCCTCTACCCCGTCTTTGGTGCGGATAGAGGTCCATTCACTGTTTATATTTTTAAGCACCTCTACCTCTTCATCCTGCTGCGCTACGCCTACTACCTCCTGGTCTGTGGCCGCGCCCTTGCGAATATTGATGTTAGTACCTGAAACAGTGGCCTTGCCTATAGCTTTGGCCACAGCCGTTGCTTCAGGCTTAGCCGAGGCTTTTTTATCGCCCGAAGCTAAAAACCGGGAAGCAACAAATCCCTCTACCCCATCTTTAGTTCGGATAGAAGTCCATTCGTTATTTACTTTTTTAAGAATATCTACTGTTTCATCCTGCTGCGCTACACCTACCACTTCCTGTTCTGTAGCCGGGCCCTTACGGATATTAATATTCGATCCCGAAACAGTAGCCGTGCCAATTGATTTCGCTGTTGTACGCGATGGTTTAGTTTCGGCCTTCTTTTCTATGGGTTCTAAAAACTGGGAAGCAGCAAAACCCTCAACACCATCTTTGGTACGAACCCAGCTCCACTCATCGTCTACTTTCTTGAGAATTTCCACTACATCATTCTGTTGCGCGGTTCCCACCACATTCTGGTCAGTAGCCGGGCCCTTACGAATATTAATAGTAGTGCCTTTCACCATAGCCTGGCCAACAGTCCTGGTGTTGGTTTTAGCGGCGCTATTGGTAGCTGCTGTTTCTTTTTCAGCAGCAGGTGCCGCTCCGTCAAAATATCCTACAATAATACTTTTCTCTTTTTCGATGGCATCGCCGCCTATCTTGTTCCAGCTCTTCAGGTCTTTTACCGCCACTTTATTAAAACGGCTACTGATGCTGGATAATGTTTCTTTGGCCGATACTTCGTAATATACCGGCGTTTTTCCTTTTTTCTGAGACAGATTCTCTGCCGTTAAAGGAATTTTTATTTTCTGACCCACCGCCAGACCTTTATCTTTGTCGAGCCCGTTCGCTGCAGCTATATCAGCTACTTTTACCCCATATACACGGCTTATCGAATACAGCCCTTCCTTCGCCTGCACCTGGTGTACCAGCACAGCGCCTTTGCCTGATTTTTCGGCAACCAGTTTGCCGGTTTGAGCCATTACCCATCCAGTCGAAATAACAAAACCTGCCAGTAGAAAATATTTCTTCATAATCTAAATTGATCCTTTAAATGCTTCGCGAATTTACAATAAAGATAAATGGCAAATACAGGGTATTTATTAAATATGTCTCAAAATTAGGAAATAGGGCTTTCCAGGGCCTTGAACACGAGGTCCTTAAAGTTCCTCCCAATGGGAATGGCGCCCGCTTCCATCTCAATCTCCGTAGCGGTATAGGCCCTGATCCGGGGCTTGGAAACAATAAAAGAACGATGTACTCTTATAAAATCAACAGAACCAAGCAATATTTCAAAGTCGGCCAACTGGTATTTAACCAGGTAAGGCTGCCTTTCAGTAACAATTTTGATATACTCCCGTTGACTTTCTATGTAAATGATCTCTTCCAGGTAAATTCTTATATTTTTCTTATTAATATTTACGAAAATATGTTTCCGAACAGGCTGCTCCTTTTCCACAGGATTCTCCACAATGGGTTTTGTACCTGGCAAAGCCAGTTTATTTACAGCCGCCAGGAATCGATTAAACTGTATCGGCTTCAGAAGATAATCTACCACCGCCAGGTCGTAACCATCCAAAGCATACTCCCGGTAAGCAGTGGTCAGGATCACCTGCGGCTGCTTCTTCAGGATCTTCAGCAGGTCAAGTCCCTTCAAGCCGGGTAAATGAATATCGAGGAACATCACATCAACGGGTGTTTTCTGCAAGAGCTCTAATGCATAAATAGCGTCGGTAACCTTATCCACCAGGCTTAAAAACGGCACCTGGGCAATATAATTCTCCAAGATCTCAGCCGCAATGGGCTCATCTTCTACTATAATACATTTAAGCTGTTCCATAGCTATTCAAATTAATGGTTAGTTCTACCGAAAATACCTGGTCCTTTTGATAAATATCCAGTTCATATTCTTTATACGTCAACTCCAGCTGCCTGCGGGTATTCTGCAAACCAATTCTTTCCTTTTGAAATACCTCTTGTTCATTCTTTTCAAAAGAATTAGCAATATTGAAAAATAAAATACCGTTTTCCAGGCTGATCTTAGCATGTATAAAGGAACGGAAACGGCTGTTGCCTGCTCCATGCTTGAATGCATTTTCAATAAGCGGCAAAAGTATTAAAGGCGTAATGGCCTGTTGCCGATGATCAATATCCTGCTCCCAGCGCACTTCGAGCCGCTCATCGTAACGGAGTTTTTCGAGACTGATATAATCTTTGATGATCTGCAATTCTTCTTCGAGAGCAATGGTTGCAGCACCAGCCCTGTACAAAGTAAAATGGAGCAGTTCCGATAGCTTCATCACCGCCTCGGAGGCCTTATCTGATTTCTTAATACACAGTCCGTAAATATTATTTAAGGTGTTAAACAGAAAGTGGGGATTCACCTGGCTCTTCAACATTTTAAGTTCGGTCTCCAGTTTTTCTCTTACGAGATTCTTTTGCTTTTCTTTTAACTCCAGTTGCTGCCGGATCGACTTCACAGCGATCATCAGTCCGGATGTAGCAATAAAGTTGAACAAAATGACCATAAACCTCCGAAACTCAAAATGTTCTGACGTCGGAAACAGGCCTTTGAATATTTGGTCTGCTACGATATAATAAAAAATAACGCGCACCAGGTATATGGCCAATAGCAAAACAACCAGGGCTTCAGCCAATATCCACCAACGGGTAAGTCCTCCTTTTTCCAGCCGCAGCCATACCCGGTAACTTAAATAATACGCATAGAAGACTTCGGGCAATCCCTCAAAAAAAGCGGCCAGCCAGGCTGCAACCACATAGTCGGTTTCAGAAAATCCCTTTAAACTGCCATGCAGCCAGAGATACTCTATAAAGCCTCGAAAAGCAAAATAAGCCAGCCAAAAAACCAGGTGAAATAACAGCCGTTTCATGTCTTCAAAAATCGTTAAAAACAATAGTATTAACTAAAAACACTATGAACGGACGGCATCTCTCTACCAAATACCCATTACGATCAATGTACGCGGGTTTTGGCCATTCCTGTTGTTTGCGGGCTTATTCCTTCTGTTCGTTGAATAACTGAGAGGCCGTAATTAATCGCGTTTATCTTCATATCAAATTTTATAATCAAATCCCAAACATGAAAACCTTCTTAATCAATCTGTCCCTTGCAGGAATGGCAATGATGCTGGCGCTGACCGGCTGTTCTAAAAAAGACAACCCCGGAAGTTCGGGCAAAAAAGCAAAAGTTACTATTACCCTTTCCAATACCTTTTCAAAAGCCGAAGGTGATTATTTTACCGCAACCGTAACGGCCAACACCAGCAGCGGCACTACTATAGACTGGATGGTGAATGGCACACGCAAAACGGGAACGGCTATAACTGTGGGAACCGACGATTTTAATGGCGGAAAAACTATTACCCTTGAATCCGCCAGCGATTTTTATGTAGGATTAGTAAAAATGGGAGGATTTGAATTTGGAGCCACACCTTACTCTGTAACTTATAAAGTAGAGGTCGATGGTTCGGTAAAAGACCAGGGTAATGAAACACTGGTAAAAAACCAGGACCCCTTATTTTCAAAAAACATACAGCTATAACATGTTAAGCATGCACCTGCAACTATGTGGCTCCTACCCGGCAAGGTTGCTCCTGTTGTTTCTTTGTAGCATTTTCACCGGCCTGCAGGCATCGGGCCAGAACCCTAAAACAGCAGAGCCTGAGTTTTCAGGAACCATTGTATTTGCAGATTCAACGGGATCGGGCAAAAGCCTGGAAACCGCCACGATGGCTATTAAGACGAAGGGTAATGCATCGCTTTACATCACGGGTATTGGAAAAGCTACCTCCTACGGACTTGTGAAAGGCAAAACCTCAACCTGTATGATAGCGGCTCAACCCAGGCTGGATTTTGTTTATAGGGCTGAATCAAATAGTGTGAATCCTAAAGACGTGATACAACTGGTTCGCTTTACCGCATCGAAAGATGGTAACCGGGTAATGCCGATTGTATCGGCCACCAACTTTTCTTCGAACAGCAATGAAGTAGTGTACCTGGATTTTACCGCTAAAAAGTATGGAAAATCTTCCTATCTTATTTCCGTAGCAGATCTGCCACCAGGTGAATATGGATTCTCGTTAGGCAAAGAAAGCACTTATACAGTGCATCTATTTACAGTGCGGTAGCAACTTATTTATAAATTCTCACGCAATTTTCGTTATAGATTACAACGCGGGTGGTTTCTACTTTCCGCTCATTTTTTGCGACCTTTACAGGAACCATTGTTCCTCTTAAAACTAATTGTATGCCAGCCAACACCTTTTTGCTGCGAATCGCGGTGAGTACCATTTTACTCATGCACAGTATTCCCGGCATGATGAACGATACGCTTCCCGATTTTGGTGCCTATCTCGATCAAATGGGCCTGGCTCCTGCCGGCATCTACCTTGCCTGGCTTATTAAGCTCTCTCATATTATTGCAGCTATTTGCCTGGTTATCGGTAAATGGATCCGGCCTGCTTGTATTGTAACGCTTCTTATACTAATCACCGGCATTTTTATGGTGCACCTGCCCAATGGCTGGTTTGTAGTAGGTGGCGGAACCAATGGCATCGAATTCAACTTCCTGCTAATTGTTGTGCTGATAACGATCCTGTTCCCATCAGGGTGGTCGAGTATCCACTTAACCCGCTGATCTGCTGCATATTACTATAGCCGTTCTAACTGAGAACAACAATTTATATTCGGTGTTGTTATATACGAGGCAGTTTAATTCAAATCACTACCTTTGCGCCGCTATGCAAATAGAAGTTTTAAAATCCAAGATCCATCGTGTTACCCTTACAGAGGCGAACCTGGATTATATGGGCAGCATTACTATTGATGAAGACCTGATGGATGCTGCAGGTTTAATTGAAAATGAGAAAGTTCAGGTGGTTAACGTCAACAATGGTGAACGATTGGAGACCTACGTTATTCGTGGTAAAAGAGCCAGTGGAACCATTTGCCTGAATGGCCCTGCTGCCCGTAAGGGTATGGCAGGCGACATTATTGTGATCATCGCTTATGCGATCATGGATTTTGAGGAAGCGAAAACGCACCAGCCCAAAGTCATATTCCCTAAAACGGGTAATAAACTATAACAGTCAGCATTTACTTAATGGCCAAAAAATTAACCACCTTAGCCCAGTATGCATTCTTTCTGGGATTGGGCGTGTTTCTTATTTGGTGGTCCTTAAAAGGTTTAACTGCCGAAGACCGGTCGCAAATTACCCATGCGCTTGAAAAAGGCCGTTACTGGCTCATCCTTCCCGGCATTGCCGTAAACCTGCTCAGCCATTGGCTAAGGGCTTTGCGCTGGCGGCTGATCATTCAGCCACTGGGATATTCGCCCACAAAAACCAATACTTTTTTTGCGGTGATGATCGGCTACCTGGCTAACCAGGCAGTACCCCGCCTGGGCGAAGTACTGCGTTGCAGCACTTTGACCCGCTATGAAAAAATTCCGCTGGACAAACTCGTGGGCACTGTTATATTGGAAAGACTGGTAGACACCATTTGCCTGTTAGCTGTTTTCCTGCTCGCATTAGCCATACAACCCGATCTCTATCAGAATATCCTGGCTACATTTTTCCCGGCCAAAGAGGAAGGCAAGGCTGGAAATTTATTGTTCTACATCGGCCTGGCTTTGCTGGCCATGATGGTATTAACTTTTCTGTGGATGTGGTTCACCAAGAAGAAGTTTTCCCACCTGGTTGCGCTATTCAGAAAGATCAGCCTTCATATCTGGCAGGGCTTTATCTCTATCCGTGCCTTAAAAAAACGTCGGGCCTTTGTATTCCTCAGCATTGCCATTTGGGCCTTATATGCCTTCAGTGTATATATTGGCTTTTTAATGCTGGAGGAAACCCTGCATTATGGCCTTAAAGAAGCGCTCACCATTTTATGCGCAGGCACCCTTGCCATGGCTGCTACTCCGGGCGGTATTGGCGCTTACGCCTTCCTGGTGCAAAAAACAATGACGATCTATCAACTCAGCACCGGTCTGGGCCTGGCATTGGGCTGGCTGCTATGGTTATTGCAGGTAGTAGTTGTTTTGGTAGTAGGCGGATTGAGTTTAATTGGGTTGCCTTTGGTGAATAAGAAGCGGAACTAGGATTTAGGTGGTATTTTATGGGTGAATCTACAAAAGCTGCTCAGCAGCACTTTTGGCAATACCTTTTTATGGCTCAACATGGTGTTAGTAAGCCATTTTTTTGTTATTGAGTTCTACGTTGAAGTTCACTTTCGCGCCCAGCGCATCAAACACTTTTAAAATGGTTTCAAAACGCGCATTTTTAACGCTGTTTTCAATCTTTGATATCTGAGCTTTTTGTACACCAACAAGGTCACCCTAATTGTTCCTGAGTCAGGTTGCGTTCTTGTCTTGCTTGCTTAATAGCTTGTCCCAATAATTCTATCCTCAACTCATTTTCAAATGCGTCACGTCTTTCAGTTCCATGCTTACCAATGTGTTTGTCTATCATGGTATCAAGCGGAACGGTTTTAGATTTATTAGTAGTCATAATTTATTTTTTGTATTGTTGTCCAAATACTTCTTTCTTATTTCTTCCGCCTTTTTATTTCTTTAGATGGTGTTTTCTATGTCTTTTTTAAAATTCCGTGAGTCGCCACAACCAAGGTGTTTTTCCCATCTCTTTTATCCCAGAAAGAAAATAAACGGTAGGCTTTGCCGCTATACAAGGTTCTAAACTCCCAGATAAAGTCATTGAGTTTTTTAAAGATTTCATGATCATTTACGAATTGGGCTTTTTTGATATTGTAGTAGATTTTTTCTCGCGTTTTGTCATCGAGCATTTCTAAAAACTCAATTGCTTCAGGCAATAATTCAACATCAAAATTTGGATTCATCGCCAATTTTCAACAAAGATATAAATTTCCCTATTGGGAAACAATTGTTTCACATTCAAAAATATTGTTACTTGTAAGCTTCGTGTTAAGGTTACGCCAGACAGCCTTCATATCTGGCAGGGCTTTATCTCTATCCGTGCCTTAAAAAAACGTTGGGCCTTTGTATTCCTCAGCATTGCCATTTGGGCCTTATATGCCTTCAGTGTATATATTGGCTTTTTAATGCTGGAGGAAACCCTGCATTATGGCCTTAAAGAAGCGCTCACCGTTTTATGCGCAGGCACCCTTGCCATGGCTGCTACTCCGGGCGGTATTGGCGCTTACGCTTTCCTGGTGCAAAAAACCATGACGATCTATCAACTCAGCACCGGCCTGGGCCTGGCATTGGGCTGGCTGCTATGCTTACTGCAGGTAGTAGTTGTGCTGGTAGTTGGTGGGTTTAGTTTGATTGGGGTGCCTTTGTATAATAAAAACAGGCACCAGTTACGCTAACGAAGCAAACATTTTCACAATTCCGCGATTTTTTACCCAGGAATTTTTCATCCGTGAAACACCAACTGTGTATTCCCGATCCAGAAATAATCTCCTTCCTTCAGGTTTACTTTAATATGAGGCTCCAGCCTATGAGTGTTTCGATCGGCATTGTAGAAAGTCCCGTTTTTGCTGGGTGCGGCATCACCCAGCTGGTAAATAATGCGACCATCAGAGAGTTGTCTTTTAATGATCTGGCAATGATTTTTGGAGATGAATTTATCGCCGGTTTTAATAGCAAAATCAGCTGCCTGATGCGCGACCCCATCATTCCAACGACCTACAATAGTGACCTCTTTGTTTAAAGAATAACGTTGGGTTTGCGTGAGAAAATTAGATACCACTTCCAGCCAGGCGCCCTCAGTTGGAGCTTCGGCAGTAACCATAGGATCTATATCGATCACCTTAGGTTCCGGTTCTTTGGGTTCAGGAATTTCTATTTTCCCTTCAATGCCATCATAATAAAACTGGCTGAGCTCGCGGCCGGTTTTAAAACGATCCTGTGGCAGTTTTTCCAGGCATTTTTTAACCAGCATTTCCAGCCATTCTGGAATATCACAGTCCACACCCTGCTCACTATCTCCGCTTAAGATAGCTATCCTGCTTTTGCACATATCGGGTATGGCGGCGCTCCGGTGATTTTCCTCCAGCCGGATCATATCGCCGGCTACCTTATAATCTTTTACAGGAAAGGGCACTACACCTGTTAATGCCTCATAAATCACGATGCCAAAACTATAAATGTCTGAAGGGGCATCTACCATGGCACCACTCCATTTTTCGGGTGATTTATACTCCGCCATTCCCTCCTCTTTCTTGCTATGTCTTACCGCATTAGGATCAGTAAAAGATAATCCGAAATCGATCAGTACATAACGATCCGTTCCGTCTTCATTACGGGTTCGGATAATATTCTTCGGATTAATATCATTATGAATCACCGCATTTCTTTTCAGCAGCGCAGACTCGGAATGCTGCGCGATATTACCAGGCAGATAATAATGATGGCAATAATTCAATGCTCCGGCAATCTGTTCAATAAGGTCAAGCGTTTCATCTATAGAAAAGTATTTTTCTTTTTTAAGGATGGTCTCCAGCGTTTCCCCATCTACGAATTCCATTTCCAGGGACGGCTTATGATCCAGGATATGCTCCTCATATACTTTTACAATATTGGGATGATCCAGTTTTTTCAGGATATCTACTTCCTCCTTAAAATCGCGGTATTCTTTCTCCGTTTCATTCTCAATAGTGAGGTCTAATTGTTTCAGGGCTACCATATCTCCATCTGCTTTTCTCCGGGCTTTAAATACCGCTGAAAAACCGCCATGTCCTAATACTTTTAAAATGTCGTATGATGTGGATAATTCTGTCATAATACTGCTGTTTAAAGCATTTGCTTTTAAAATAATTCCATTCGCTGGTAGCAAAAGTCATCTTCATTCCTCTCTGTTCAGGAGACCTTTCAACTCCACTGCGTTCCGCTCAAGGTGACGATCCTTAATTGAGTTATTATATCACCCCTCCACCACGTAAAATTCCAGCACAATCTTATCATTGAAGCAGATGGAATCACCGTCTTTTAATACATGCGGTACGGTAGACTGGTTTAGACTTACTCCTGCAAAATCATTCTTGCCGGTATTGTAGATCTTTATTTTGTGTGAAGGATTGTTTAAGAACCTGGAACGGTAGATCTTGAAAGCGCCGAGGTCTTTGTCAAAAACGATCTGCGCATGCGCCCGGCTGATATAGTTATTGATTTGGTACTGTTCTTCATCCTTTTCTTCCCTACCTACAAACGCGATGTCATTATGGATCTTGGGACCATTGTCTATTTTAGGATCTTTACACCTGCCAATAAAATACGTCTTACCCGAAGGCTCCAGCAGGTATTCCGGCTCCCAGGTAATCCCTTCGGTGGCAATCACCCTGGCCTTTATTTTACGCAACGATTCTCCCGGGATCAGCACTTCTACTCCCATACCCTCCATAATGGGGGTCACCTTATCCGTTAAAGCGGAGTTATTCAATACCTCGATCGTGAAGTTTTCTTTGTAAGCGATGTTTCTTGATTTTAAAGTGCGTTTAATCTGTTTGATAAAATCAGCATCTTTAGTAAGGGCATTTACCGCTACATTCTCAATAGCATTATCGGCAAAACGTGAGTGGAAAACAAAACCAGATACCGTGCTGTTTCCATAACCCATCATCTTAATGGCACGGCTGATGGCTCCGATTGTCACCTCTTTCAGCTCTTCCACATTATCCAATGATGCGGTACGGCTATTCTGTGAACCCGCCACTACCTCACCGTCTTCAGATGGCTTGGGAAGCGTAGGTTCCTCATCTGCATTCAATTTATCCGACAGCTGTTGTAGCTTTTTTTTTAACCAATTGCTCATGATGATCAATAATTATAACTTGTTCTGTTTAACCGATTTTTAAATTATATAGCCTAAAAATAACCGGCGGCCTTTAACTGTTTCAGCATATCAATAGCCAGTTGTTTGGCATGTTCTGAATTCCCAATTTCTTCGATCCGTATAGCAAACGCAATAGGTGCGCCCAATTTAGGAGACGGCACATAAAAAGTATACCAGGCATCCGTAATTCTTTTACGAATGGTTTGATCCTTTACCCGGATCAGCTTGTCTCTTTCGGGGCTACCTGTTTTACCGTACACTTCCAAACCCGTTGCAGCAGCCACTTTCGAAGATTGTTCTTTCAGGTAACCCGACATAATACCGGCAGTACCTGCATTTTTTGCCAATGCCTGGGCAGGCTCCTGTTGCAAGGGTTTGTTCCATGCTTTATACAGGAAGCGGGACGGTTGTAGAGAATCCTTATTGGCAATGCCTCCGCTCATTTTAGCCAGGTGCAGTGGCGTTGCCATCAACTCACCCTGTCCCCAAGCTATATTAGAATAATTGGACTGAAAGCGTTTACGCGTATTGGCTAAGCGCTGGCTTTTAGTGTTATAAATGCTGCGTCCCTTATCCAGGAACTGATCCCAGGCTTTGAAATTAGCATCCTTGTTATAATCCAGGGGTTTTTTAAAATTGAAACCACCACGGTTAATGATGTTCATGCCCAGCATATCATACATCTCAAAAAGCGAAGGCTGTAGATTCTTTTCGTTGGCCAGCTTTATAAAGTATACGTTGCTCGAGCGAACAATTGCTTTACGCATATCTACATTTTCGTTCGAAGGTTCATCAGCCCGGATCACCTCTGCCGGGTAGACAAAAAAGCTGAAATTAGCCGCACCTAATCCGTATTGATTAAAAGCTGCATATGCATCAATGATCTTAACTGTAGAACCTGGCCTCGATGTATAAGTAATCCCCAGGTCCTGTGGCACCACCATCCGGTCGTTGAAGATCTGTTTGTAAATATTGCGATAATCATCCGGTTCAATATTGCTGATCAGCTTTTGATCCTTATAAGATGGAGACGGGTTGGAAGCAGAAGATAATACGTCTCCTGTTTTGGAGTTGATCGCCACCACCGAAGTTCTGAAATTCCTGTAGGGCGCCTGGCTTTGTATCATGGCATTGATCTTTTCATTCATCAATACATCCACCGAAAGCCATATATCTTTTTGTTTATTGTTTTGCGCTTCGATCAGGGCGCTTTCTTTCCCCGCTTTTATAAAAGGAGCCAAAGCACTGTAATCATACAGCGCCAGCTCATTGTCTACCGTGGTTTCCGGTAAAAACTTATTTTCTTTATAACGATCAGTAGTTTTTGCGGTACTGGTATAACTCACCTCGAAGCCTCTTAACGCCGTAAAATGCCTGAACTCTGCAGCATAGCCGGCACTTTCTTCCCGTGCAATTTCCTTGTTATAGTCGCCCAACCAGAATAACAGGTCGGAGCCGAAAGGATAATAGCGATCCTGCTCCCTCGACAATTGCTCATTATACAAAGCAATATTAGCGCCCAGGTTAACCAGCTTGGTTTTGTTCTTCTGAAAATTGGTTTTACTGGAAGTAGCTAATAGTACACCATTCTTATCGTATATATTACCCGCCTGTATTTCCCGGAGCATTAATCCAATACGGGGGTTATAACTGTATTGCCAGGCACCCTGCTTATTGAGCACCAGTGCCGGCTTCACAATGTATTCGTTAGATTTTGCCTGGTACCAGATGAGGCTGCCGGTGAAGATCAGCACTATGATAAAGAAACTAAGAATGGCATAGGTATTTACATTGTCAAAATGTTTCTTTACATATTCCATTTCAACAGCATCACCTTTTTCGTTTGACATGATCAATACAAAGAGAAAAGCTGCCAGGGTAACAATAATACCGGCGTTGCCTTTACTTAGAAATGGCACAGATATACCCGTGAGCGGCAATAAACCCAGTGTACCGGCAGCGATCAACATAAACTGCAGCATGGTGGCTATGGCAATCCCCGACATCATATAAAACATAAATGGCTTACCGGTTCTCCTGGCTGCCAGAATGCAGCGGTATACTAATAATCCCAGTGCAAAAAACAGCGCGATCAAAGTGATCAGTCCCAGCTCCTCGCCAATACTTTGCAGGATCATATCGGTATGATGGGCGGGCATTACATTAGAAAAACCTTTCCCAAGCCCTTGCCCCATTATTCCACCCGTATTTAATGACCATACACCCTGTGCCACCTGGTCGCCGCCCACCAATTGATTCTCCCAGATATTCGCAAACATGCTGTTTCGATCTGCCAGGCGCTGCGTAAATTTAAATGGCAGTGCTGCCAGTAAGATAAACGAAGACATGATCAACACCATAAAGAACATAGACTCATGCTTTTTTTTGAAAAAGGCATGGGCTAAGGTTCCGCCGCAGGCCAGTAAAGCCAGCCAGGGTAAATAATTATGTTCGGGGGTGTTCAGGAATTTGCCCGTTAATAACAGCAGCACACCAAATATTGCGGCTGCGGCGATCATTTCGAAGAACTCGTTTTTGGCAAAGGAATAAAAGAATAAGAAGGTGAGACATAATACGACTGCGGGCCCCAGGTCGCCCAGTATGGCATAGATCGCCAATAAAAACAAGAAGAGCCCGAACATCAGCAGGTTGTTCTTTGTCAACCATCGGTTATCTGGTATATTTCTAAAGTACCCGGCATTTACAGTAAAGTAGGCGGCAAAGAACACCACCATCAGGTACTTAGACAATTCACTCACCTGGAAGCCGAAGAGGTTCACTTTTACGCCGCTTCCTTCGGGGCCTGTGCCAAACATAGCGAGTAACAGCATTAAACCAATAGACAATAATAACCAGGTAAAACCCCTGGGATCTTTTAATTTATTGGTAAAAGGAAGCCAGTTATAAACAGGGTCAAACCATTTAGAATGATAGAAGCGGTTTACCGGATTGGATTTAAAAATAAATGCTAATACCGAAAACAACAATAATATCAGCGCTATGTATTTAGCCATGCCGGTACCGTATACCTCATCCCGCAAAGGATCCTGTACACTATAAAGCACCATAACACCGATACCCGAAATAAACATGATCAGGGGCAGTATAAACTGGTCGCTCCGGTAATTTTTTAAATACAATGCGATATGCAATAGCCAGAAACCCAGCACAAATAAAATGGTATAGGTAAAAAATTCCTTTCTGAAAGTTTCCGGAGTGCGTACGGTAAGTACTTTAGCGTTTTTAATTTGGCGATACTCCACTTTGTCCAAAAGCCTGAGCTGGTGGGGCTTGCCGGTAAAATCATATTCACGGCCCGACCCTATTGCAGCGGTTCCTTTGGCGGGTCCGAAATTAAAACCAGGCTTTATAGCGGTTACGCTGTAATTTCCTTCGGGATCCAGGTTAGTAAATTCATAGTCCCCGTCTCCATCGGTACGTGCGTAAAACTCTGTTGGTATGGAAGAGGCATCGCCGGGTAAGGTATCGAAATAAGCTTCCGGATAAATACGGGTAAGCCTTACTAAAACACCATTACCAATACCACTCTTTGCTATTGGTATCTTGATGGAGCCACTAACGGATACCCCTTCTTCATTACCTGCTTTAACCACCGAAGGATATTTTGATGGAGCCGTCCTTTCCTGTGCATTCAAAGCGGAATCAACGCCCAGGTGCGCCAGCGAATTAATGAACCGGAGCTTGCCTGATTCGCTGCCGCTTTGTAAAAAAGAAGCTGCATCGATCAGCATGGGTACTTTATTTAAAGCACCCAGGTTAGGCAACTGTTGTTGTTCATCTACCTTCTGTTTTACATTACCTGTAATAAAACTTATGTACTTTGCATCGGTAAAATAGCCTCCTTTGGTAAATATATTTCGTAGTGTTTCCGTTTTCAGCGGCGCCGCCAAATTGATTACTGTGCCATTCGCATAGCCCTTTTCAGCATCCTGCAACTCTTCTTTAATATGATTATAATAACTAAAGGCCATCACAATTATTATCAGCGTTACAAAAGCCAATAGTAGCCGTTCTATATTGCGGGAGTATAATTCGATCTTTTGTTTTTTCTTCATAATGATCTTAATAGCCGGTTGTGTTACGGTTTCGGGCACTATCGTTGAAAATAGTATCGGTAGCTTGTATGAGTGTATCCTTACTACGCAAACTATCGTAATAAGGAATCGTATCTTTTACAAAAACGGTATCAACCCTGTCTGCGCTTCCGGGGCGGAATATTTTTTTTGTTCCGGTCCAATTGGCCAGAAATCCCGCCAGGAACACTACCGGGAGTAACCACAACCACTGTTTTTTTTTACGTGCAGGCTTTTTATCCATAATCGTCAACAGGTCTTCTTCTTCACTAATGGGTATTTCTATAGTGTTTTTATAGGTGCGCTTTTTTTGAGGCGCTTTGCCTGCGTAAGTAGCGAGTGCTACCGTTATATTATCTTTTCCGCCCAGCTCATTGGCAGCGTCAATCAACTGCTGCGCTTTTATTTTTACAGTAGCCGATTGTAATAAAATGCTGCCTATACCCTCCCGGTTCACGAGGTCCGTGAGGCCATCACTACAAAATAGTACGATGTCACCAGGCAGAAAGCTATGTTCAAAAAAATCAAAGTAGCCTTCGCTATCGTTAGCATCGATCATATACTCGCCCAGCATCTTACTGATCTCATTACGTTGTGGATGCAACATCGCTTCCTCCTCTGTAAGAAATCCCTTATCCTCCTTAAAACCAACGGTAGAATGATCCTGTGTAATTTTTATCAGCTCGCCATTCCTGAAAATATAGCCGCGGCTATCACCCACATGCGCCACATACATCATTTCCTTCTCTGCGTCCAATATGGCTAAAGAAGCAACACAGCTCATTCTTTGGAGACCGGCTTCCCCACGGCGGGTATGAATAGCATTATTAGCATTAATAAATGCTTCTTTCAGCAATTGGAGGGGAGCTCCAAAACTAAAGTTCTGCAAATAATTTTCTATAGTGCTTTTCGCCATAGCAGAAGCTTCTTCCCCTCCTTCGTAGCCACCCACACCATCAATAGCGCCTACCAATGCGATGGAAGGCTTGCTCCACAATTCCGATAACCATACAAAATTATCCTCATTATTATCGCGCCTGCGGCCAATATCTGTTTGCACATGCGACACAATAGCTCTGCTCATTTCTTTGTTTTTGTTTGCAGGTAAAACACCAATACTATAAATACGATCAGTAGAATGGGAATCATAAAAAGTTGACAGGTTACAGATGACAGGTTTAGATGGCGGTTTTACTTTAAAGAAGACCCTTCATAATATGTAATTAACCCATTTAATATTTTCAAACATTCATCAATGCTTGAAACAAAAGGTTCAAATAGCTCTTCAGAGATAATATCAACCATAACTGCAATATTTAATAATGTTTCCAACTCATAAAGGGAACCTCGTGATATATGCAGAAATTGTATTGTATCCTTTTTATAATTTCTGCCAGAACCTTCGGCTATATTAGCGGGAACAGATACAGCGGCCCTTTTCGTTTGACTTGTTAATGCATACAACTCTTCTTTAGGATACGTTTTTGTTAGTAAGTAGATCTCCCTTACAAGTTCCATCGATTTCTTCCATACCTCCAGATTTTTGTAATTTGTCATAATACGTGTTTTATTAATAGATTAAACAATAAAAACATCGCTATCCATACATCATCCTAAGCATTTCAGCCTTCTATCACCTCCCACCGTTCCTCGTCATCTGTCTTCTAGCATCTGTCCCCTGTCATCCAACCTCTTCCTCACACTTCCGCTTTAAAATCCAGCTGAAAAATACCGCATACTATGGTTGAATCATTCTTTAAAGGATGCCAAACCGGGGTTTCTCCAATGCGGCTTAATTCCAGCTTCTGCTCGTTTACAAAAGCATCGGCAAACAGCGCAATATAAAAAAGCCTTGCACCCTCTTCATACTTGATCATCACGTGCTCTTTTTGTAAAGAACCGGAAGGCTCATTAATGCAAAGCAAGGTAGCCGTGCTGGCCAGCCCTTCCACTGCCCGGGTGATCTTGAGCTGCTTTTCCCGCATGGGGAAACTATAGCGTTGCTTGTTGATCACAAACTGCAGCGTGGCCAGCTTATCTTTTTTTGGCGTTACGGAAGTATTGCTTCCCGTGGTGGTGGTTGAGGACTCAGAAGCGAACACCTCTTTATTGAACTTCACCCGGAAATGCCCTTTTGATAAGATATCGATATTAGCAAAAGTATTAGGATTCAGATCATACTTAGAATACTTAGAATGCTTGCTGCTTACTGAAACCTTGATCTGCTCACTCGATAATTCCATCCACGATTTTTCTGAGGTAGGTGCGCTTACCACCTGTACCGATCCGGGTTCTATCTCAGTATTGTCCACGCCTTTTTCTGCCGGACAATATTGAAAATCCCAAAAACTACCAATAGGATCATAACGGGGATATTGATTTTTCTTCTCGTTGATATGACTGTAGAATTCGTCGAGGATGCCTTCCGTAATACCAGCCAGTCTCAACTCGGCATGATGATAATCTTCCGGCCGCATCAGGATCAGGTAGCTGCAATCGTACATCATTCTTTTATTAAAGGATTCCCTTTCTATCGTCTCCTTAAACGACTCCACCACCTGGTTCACCAAAACCTGGTTGGTTAATCGCTTCTCCTCTTCCTCCTCGTCTGGTAACAACCACTTTTTTATTTTATTCAGCATAATTTATGAGTTAATATTTGATTCTTCGCAATTGTGGTAAAGCCCTGGCTTTATAATTTTTCAATTCTTCTTTCAACAATCCTTTCTATTTTATGATTTTCATCTATCACCATTGAAACATCGATATTGTAGGGGATCCAGTCATCTACCTCATTCTGACGGATCTTATACAACATACTGAAGTCAACGTATGTTTTACCATTCTGATTATGTGTAAATACATACGAATCATTACTGACATCCGCTTCTGTAAACTGCCATTTGCCATGGTAGCCCTCACACTCTTTCTTTATTTCGCTGAGAGGCACATTACTCTTTTTATAATATTGCTTTACTACATCATTAAAATAAGTTGATAGTCCACTGCAATTGCTCCTGCTGCGGTAATAATTGTTGATCAATGTTTTCGCCTCTGCTTCGATCTGGGCAGGGTCTGCACTTACCACTACCTGGTCGATGCTGCCATCCTCACCATTCGATACAATAGTATCCGGTGAACTAGCCGGCGTGTCTTTGGCTATATCTGCTTCAACACTCTTCTGCCTGGGTTTCGACGTAGTTACGGCTTCCCTGACGGTTGGCGATTCATCTTTTTTAAAGAACCTGCTCACCTTATCCTTATTCAGGGCAAAAGCGATCAATCCCAGAACCACGGCAACGGGAAACAACACATAAAACGGACTACGTTTTTGTGGGGCTGGCTGTTGATAAACCGGCTGCGGCCTCACAACCTCGGGCTTCGGGCTTTCTTTCACGGGTTGCACCGGGTTAATGTACATCGTTGCATCATTGTCTTCCAATACGCCGGCCCGAACAGGATGCAATTCTCTACGCTGTTCCGCATTCTTATTGAAATAGCCCGGTAAAAGGTTGCGCCAGGGCTGCGGTAAAATAGTGGTATCAATATCTTTTCGTACAATACTTTCCTGGATCTCGAAGTCGGAGATTTTAGAGCTGTCATAAGGAGCTTTTCCTGTAACCAAATGATAGAAAGTTACCGCCAGCGAGTAGTTATCGGTTTTATGAGTAATATTTTTTACGTCATATACCTGCTCCGGGCTCATATACATGAGCGTACCCATGCGCGAACCTGTTTGTGTAACCGTAATATTATCTTTTATTTTAGCAACCCCAAAATCCAGCAATTTTACTTTCCCGTCGTCAGTTACAAAAATATTAGCCGGTTTTATATCTCGGTGTACGATATGTTTCCGGTGTGTGTACTGTAAGGCATCGACCAGGTCGTTCCACCACTGCACCAACTGCTCACTGCTGAATGACGCGCCACCTTTCATACGGGCAGAAAGGTCCTTGCCTTCGAGGTATTCCATGATCATACAAGGCCGGTCTTCGATCATTCCATAATCCTGAATATTCCTGATATGGGGATGGTCGAGCTGCACCATTAACCGGGCCTCATTTTGAAAACGCGCAACCAGGTCTGCTTCTTCGCAAAATTTCTTCAGCAAGATCTTAATGGCAGCCGGTTTTTGCAGGTAGTTTTCTGCATACCAAACTTCCGCCATGCCCCCGTCGCCCAACTTATATTTTAAGATATATCCGTTAATACTTGTATTCTCCATGCTGTCTGCCTTAATCCAATTATAAATATATCATCAATTTTGCTTTTGATCAGCTATTTTTAATACACATTAGTGCATATTGTAACCATTAAAAGTAAAATAAGGAGCCTCATTTTTTCATAAAAAAATACAAAAACCGGTAAACAGCAGCCCTGCTCCGGTAAAACCAGGTTCATGTTATCTAACAGCATCTTAAACAAGCTTCCGTTTACACCCCAAAGTATTGCGGAAGTGCATGGCGGTGACATTAATAAAACGTTTTGCATAAACACAGGAAACCAGCGTTTTTTCCTGAAAGTAAATAGTGCAGGCCTTTACCCGGGAATGTTAAAGCTGGAAGCCGATGGATTAGACCTGCTAAGAAACAACACCAGGTTGAAAGTGCCGGACGTTATCCAAACAGGTTTAGCTGACGAATACCAGCTTTTACTGCTGGAATGGCTCGACGAGGACCTGACGTCCAGCGCCGCTTATCAATTCGGACAGGGGATTGCTGACCTGCACCAGGTAAGCCAGGATACATATGGTTTTAAAGAGAATAACTACATTGGCAGACTTCCGCAAATTAACACGCTAACCCCTGGCTGGCCGGATTTCTACGCCCATTGCCGTATTTTGCCATTGGTGAAAATCCTGTATGACCGGCATCAGCTTTCATCCGCTGACACTGCACAAGCCAAAAGGTTTTGCAGCATCATTAAAGATATCTTCCCCGAAGAAAAGCCGGCATTGCTCCATGGCGATCTGTGGAGTGGTAATTATATTAGGGTTACCGGAGAGCAAACCGCTATTTTCGATCCGGCCGTCTACTACGGACACCGCGAAATGGATATTGCTATGACCAAACTTTTTGGTGGTTTTAAAGAGGAATTTTATACAGGCTACCAGGATATCTACCCTTTGGAAAAAGGCTGGCAGAGAAGATTACCTTTTGCACAACTCTACCCGATCCTGGTACACGCAGTTTTATTTGGCGAACATTACGTCAACGATGTTAAGTCAACGTTACGTGTCTTTTGATAGCCGCCCTTTCCTTTAATTTTTTTATATGCTGATATTGATATTCAATGTTTTAACACTGAAAAGAATCAACCTAAATAAAATGGTGTAAAGGCTCTTTCTGCATATAGAAATTACATTTTCAACGAAGCATACACCCTATTCACCGAAAAGCAACCTCAACAAAATGAATAGCCTGATATCTTAGCGGCTGTTCTAAACAAGGATATCCTTATTTAACCTTCATAAAATCATTAATGATGACAAAAAGATTAAAAAAGGCCCTTCCTAAACCACTATTTTGGCTAGCGGCCATCTTTTTCTCGTTGAACTTAGTTGCTCAAAGTCCAACGCAGGTCAATTGCTCCAACGGGTCAGCCTACATTATTAACAGCACAGGTGAATCTAACACCAGTGATTTGTACACTTTTGACCTTTCAACCGGTAATGCCACTCTCGTAAAAGCAGGCATTATTCCTTCGGGAGGTGTTTCGCGGTATGTAAACGCACTGGGGTACAACCCGGTTGACGGATACATGTACGGTTACCTGATGTACACCGGTAAGGTTTTTCGTGTAGGTGCAAACGGAGCCGTTCAGGAGATAACAGTGGCAGACCCTAATGGCTTATTGCCCACTGGTATTTCTTATGTAGCGGGTGATGTGGCTACCAATGGCATTTACTATCTCTATGATTACGAAAACAGGAACTTCATCAGCATAGATCTGAACTCGCCTACAGCTACTGCGGTGCTGGAATATAATGTACCAACCGGCACATTCGCGGGTTCCGGCTCGGCTACTAACGTAAACGACTTTGTGTTCAGCCCGGTAGACGGTAATATTTATGGCATAACGAGTGGTCTTCAACTGTTCAGGTATAATCCCGCTACCAACACCATGACAGTACTCGGCACTGTTTCCGGTACCACCGGAGCGGGAACTTATGGTACTGCTTTTATGGATAACCTGGGTAATATGTTTGTGGGTAACAACCTTACCGGCCAGATCTACAAAATTGCTACTCCTAATGCTTTACCAGCGCCGGCGGCCAGCATTGTGGCTACGCCTTACTCAAGCGCTTTCCAGGGCTATTTCCCTAACGATGGTGCCCGTTGTGCGCGTTGGGTGGCGCCTGTGGCTATTAACGATTCAACAGCTATAGCTCCTAATGTAACCAGCCAGGTGACTTTAGATATAAAAACAAATGATATCGCCGGTACTTATGCGCTGGACCCGGGATCTGTACAATTATACACGGTGGGATCTACTACACCCGATGCAGACGGTTCTATTTTTATTGCAGGAAAAGGAACGTTTACGCTAAATCCTTCCACCGGTGTTGTAACATTCCTCCCGGTCGCAGGCTTTACAGGAGAAGCGGTCATCGAATACACGATTAAAGATAACCAGGGTAATATCTCTAATCATGCTACCATTAAGGTAAAAGTAGATGCTTCCCTCCCTATTACATTGGGATCGATGGAAGCGCGGATTGTAAACGGTCAGTTGATAGTGAACTGGAATACCCTGAGCGAGTTAAGCAATGCTTATTTCGAGATTGAGGCATCCAGAGATGGCGAACATTTTGTCAAGCTGGGAAGAGTAAACAGCCTGGCGGCGAATGGTAATTCCAGCGCTACGCTTCACTATAAATTTACAACAGATGCAGCGGCCGCTACAGGCCTGTTGGGCGTTTCATTGTTTGCGGTTGCCTTTAGCTGCCTTGCGTTTAATAAACGTAACAAATGGGTTTACTCCCTATTACTGGCAGGAGTTCTTACATTTATGGGACTGGCATCCTGCTCAAAACAGGATACCCCTGTAAATGACACAACAGGAAAAGTATTTGTACGACTGAAACAGGTAGATAAAGATGGAGGTTACAAATACGTAAAGGTGATAGAAGCTATACAGCAGTAAATTAATACGAATTTTACCCCAACTCAAAAGCCAGCGTTTTTTAAACCGCTGGCTTTTTTAATACTTTCCCTGAGGAGTTTATCTATAATTTGACGTAACTTAGAAGGAAGTATTAATGCCGGCTATGATGATTGTATATAAAACAAAAGCCAGCCTACTGATAAAGCTGTTATTTATTATGGCTTTAGTGGTTTTGTTGACAGTGGCACTGTTTGAAAAAAGTATCGCTTTGTTCACCGTTACGGTGGGGTTTGCGGCTTTTACCCTTTACCTTTTTTACACCACCCATTATACGATCTATGAAAATATATTAACGATTAAAAGCGGATTTCTCTTTACAGCGTCTTTAGATATTGACACCATTAAGAAAATAACCCGTAAAAAGCAACATTTATTAAGCGGTCCCGGCTTTTCGGTAGACAGACTAATGGTGGAATATAACGAGCATGATTGCGTTATTATTGCGCCTCGTTTGCGCAAGGCCTTTATTGAGCATTTGAAAAGGATCAACCCCGATATCCTTTACATAGAGTAACCGGCTAAACTGCATGCAGAACAGTGAGTTCCCTGGCCTTTACTACCAGTATAATTTCCGTACCCTGCCCCGGTGCCGAATTGATTTGTATATCGGCATTAATTTGATTGGCCCTGGCTTTTAAATTTTTAACCCCGTTTCTATTGGTAAGTTTAAGCGGATCAAACCCCTTACCATTATCTTTCACTATAAAGCAAAGATCCCCCTGATCCTGGGACGCTTTAATAGATGCCTGGCTACATTCTGAGTATTTAATCAGGTTATTTACAGATTCTTTAATGATCAGGAAAATATTTCTCCTGGTTTCCATGGGCAGGGGAATTTCAGAAATTGCATCAGGAAAGTCAATTTCGAAAGCAATATTCTTTGATTCAAATAAGGGTATAGAAAATTCGCTGATATGCATACTCAGGTTGCTGAATTTATCGTTACTGGGTTTTACCAGCCAGATGATATCATCCAGTGCTTCTAAAGTATCTTTGGCATTGGCTTCTATCTTGGATAAAAGATCATGCGAATCGTTTCCATTTTTACGCAGCAACTCACTAAAAATATGAATGCTACTTAAAGAAGAGCCCATATCATCATGAAGGTCCGAAGCGATCTGCGAACGAATCTCTAATTCCCGCTGCAGGGAACGGTTTCTTTCGAGCAGGCGGTTTCTTAAATAGTATAAAATGCCTGAAGCCAGTAACAGCAGGAATAAAATAAGACTACCAATCATTATAATATTCTTGTTCTTATCATCCTTCTCCAACAAGGCTATTTTGTTCTGATGATAAGCTACTTCCCTGGCTCTTAAAGATTGTGAGCTTTTAACATTGAGTATGCTGTCTGACAGTGCCTTATAAAGACTACTGTACCTATAAGCCTGCTCCCAGTTATTTTCAGCCTGGGATGTATTCATCAACCCAAAATAGGCTTCTTTGGCTTCCGTTACTGATTTTATCGCAGTTGAAATGTGCAGCGCACTATCATACATTTGACGGGCCATTTTAAAATCTCCATCTTTTAAATGCGCGGCCGCAATATGATTGTAACTATTGGCAATAAAAATTCTATCACCTAATTCAATATTTATAGGGAGTGCCTTTTTATACAAGGCTAACGCTTGGTCAGACTTGCCTTCATCTAAAAGAATATTGCCTAAACTGTTGTAACAGATCGCGATTCCCTTCAGGTCATTTCTTTTCTTATTGTACTCCAACGCCCGGTCGTAGTAAATGCGTGCCGAATCAGCAATATTCAGCTTTTCATAGCATTCGCCCATATTCTGAAGATTGATGGCAATACCTCTTTCGTTGCCCGCTTTTACAGCCAATGGCATACACTGTGCAAAATAATCGATGGCTGCCCGGTAGTTTCCCTGCGCCAAATGAATATTTCCAATACTGTTCAAAGCAATGGTGGTACTGTAATCATCGCCGGTTTTTTCAGAAAGCTTCAACCCATCCATCAGGTACTCCAGGGCTGTATTGTAATCATCCATCCTACGGTAGGCAACACCCAGGTTATTATAGGCCTTTATTTCTTCATGGACATTTTCCTGCTTTTTAGACAATTCCAAGGCCTTTATATGCAAACCAATAGACTCATTGTATTCTGAAAGTTCCCGTTTAAAATATCCGTAAGAGTTAAAAAGCAATGGTTCTACTTGCCGATAATGCAGCTGATCTACTAAGCGGAAAGCCTCCTCATACAATGCCCCGCGCGATACATCACGCCCGTTTTTTTCTACATAGCTTAAAATGGAGTCAACCTTTGCCTTGTTATCAGGCATCAGCAAAATCGCATTCTTTTTATCCTGTGCATTTGCAAATGAGTGGAATGTTAACAGGAATGCAATAGAAATAATTGCAAACAGAATGCGCTTACGTTTAGTATGAAGGCTCATGGCTTAGTTTCAATTTAACTCAATCCCCTCAATAATCATTCAATCCTTCCGTTACAAATCTATTCAATATTTTTTACAATCGTTATAATAAACCTGTAATAAATAAAAAGACTCCCTCATCGGGAGCCTTTCAAACATATTATAATTTTTACTTCAATTTAGATAACGCATCTTTAATCCTTCCCCATCCTTTTTCTATATTGGGTAAACTATTGGCAAAGGAGAAGCGAACACAATTAGGCTCACCAAATGCGGCTCCCATAACTGAAGACACATGTGCTGTGTTCAAAATATACATACACAAATCAGCAGAATCTTTTATAAAAGTCTCTCCATCTGTTTTACCAAAATAAGCACTCATATCGGGGAAAATATAAAATGCGCCATCCGGATCAGAGCAGATAACACCCGGAATATCGCTCACCAGCTCCAATACACGTTTTTTACGGCGTGTAAACTCTTCGGCCATTTCCTCGGTAGGTTTCAGATCAGTGGTTAAGGCGGCTACACCGGCTTTTTGTGCTATAGAGCAGGTACCGCTGGTAAATTGTCCCTGTAACTTTTCCATCCCTTTTGCTATAGTAACTGAAGAAGCTGTGTAACCAATACGCCATCCAGTCATCGCAAAACCTTTACTCAAACCATTTACGATCACCACCCTGTCTTTAATGTCTTCGAACTGGGCAATACTTTCATGATCGCCTACATAATTAATATATTCATAGATCTCATCAGAGATGATGGTTACATGGGGATTTCTTTTGAACACCTCTGCCAAAGCAGCCAGTTCTTCCTTATTATATACTGCTCCTGAAGGATTACAAGGAGAAGAAAACAAGAAAGCTTTTGTATTAGGGGTAATTGCAGCTTCAACTTCTTCAGCGGAGGCTTTAAATCCTTTTTCTATGCTGGTCCTGATCTCAACCACTTTACCGCGGGCAATTTTTACTAACTCGGAGTAGGTTACCCAATAAGGTGTGGGAATAACTACCTCATCATTCTCATCTACCAAAGCTAACAATACGTTTGCCAGGCTTTGTTTGGCACCTGTAGATACAACGATCTGCTCAGGTTTATAATCCAGGTTATTATCTCTCTTCAGCTTGGTACAAACCGCTTCACGTAAGTCTAAAAAGCCCGGCACCGGTGTATAATGGCTCCAATTATCATTGATAGCCTGAATAGCAGCCTGTTTTATATGTTCGGGTGTATCGAAGTCAGGTTCGCCAAGGCTAAGGTCAATTACATCAACACCTTTTGCCCTTAATTCGCGCCCTAATTTTGCCATCTTAAGCGTTTCCGGCTCTGCAAAGCGCTCTAAAAGAGATGATAATTGCATTTTTTTAAATATTTTTCTGTTAGAATAAAAAATCATGCAAATGTAATAGTTGATTGGTTTAAAAGATTAAAAGTTTGGCGTTAATTTATAGAAAAACACTTTTCGCAACATTTTTTCTCATATACAGTTATCAACTTAATAACTTATCAACTTTCAATTAACCTAACCCTTATCTTTGCAGCCTTTAAAAAAAACCGGATAAGGTCTTTTGGTGCATTATTGTGCCGGATACCTTTACCAAACTAAGTGAATTATAAATATTAAACTCGTATGCAACTCAAAGGCCTGGTTCGTTTTTTTACGATTTTGCTTATCATTTATTCCCTGTATCAATTATCGTTTACCTGGTTTGTAAGAAATCATGAAAAAAAGCTTGAAAAGCAAGCGCAAAGCTATGTAGACAAAACGCATCCTGCGGCGGCGGCTAAATATCCTGCCAACAAAGACTCTCAGGCAATTTACCAGGAATGGTTAAAGGAAGCTTATGAAGCGAGATTGGCTGAGTTAAAAGACAGCACCCGGGATGTTACTGTGTCTTACGGTATCACAGGTCCTATCAGCTACCAGAAAGCAAAAGGCGAAGAATTGAACCTGGGTCTGGATCTTCAGGGCGGTATGAACGTGACCATGGAAGTTGAAATGAGCGGCGTACTATCTACACTCGCTAACAATTCCAAAGATCCCAACTTCACCAAAGCATTGGTGAACGCTGACCACAGAAAAGCAAACAGCGATGCTAACTTTGTAACCTTATTTGTTGAAGAATACAAAAAACTGGTTCCCAACGGAAGACTAGCTGCCTTATTTGCAAACTCCAGCAACACAGAATTAAAAGCGACTGATGATGATGGTAAGGTTATCAGCTACCTGAACAAACAGGCTAAAGCGGCATTTGACAATACATCCAGATTGATCACTACGCGTATTGATAAATTTGGTGTGGCGCAGCCCAATATCAATCCGGATGCTGAAAAGCAAATTATTTCTGTTGAGCTACCAGGGGTACAGGATAAAGAGCGTGTAAAGAAAAACCTCCAGGCCAGCGCCAACCTGCAGTTCTGGGAAGTATATAATATCAGCGAGATCTGGCCTAATGTTCAAAAGGCTGACGAATTGTTTTTCGCCGGTAACGGTGGAAAGGTTGCCGCAGATACTACTGCCGGCACTGCGGATACTACCGCCCTGGCTTCAGCAACTACAGATACAGCAGCAACAGCAGCTACTGCCAAAGCCGACACAGGCAATCTACAGGCTCAGTTAAAAGACCTTGCTAAAAAAGATGCACCTAAAGCCAATGCAGCAGCGGCCAACCAGGAAGCTGAAGCTAAAAAACATTTATATGGATGGATCGGCTTTTCTGTTGATCAGCAACAGGGAAGATTGATTGATAATGGTATGATTGGCCAGGTGTTGACGAAAGATACTTCCAATATTCGCAGAATACTGGAATCAGCAACTGTTAAGAACCAATTCCCTGCCGACCTTGTTTGGATGTTTGGTATTCCTGAGAAAAAATCACCGGTTGTAGGTTTATATGCGATCAAAACATTTGGTCGTCAGAAAGCGAAACTGGAAGGTGAGCAGGTTATTAACGCTGGTTATGATTTCGACCAAACCGGCAGAACCAATGTAAGCCTTGAAATGAGCAATTCGGGCGCTAAATTATGGGCTGATCTTACCAGAGCAAATGTAGGCCGTGCTATTGCTATTGTGGTTGATGGTACTGTTTACTCTGCTCCTAACGTTACTGAAGCCATTGAAGGTGGCCGTTCCAGCATTTCCGGTAGCTTCTCACAAGAGGAAGCAAGCGATCTGGCTAATATCTTAAAAATCGGTAAACTGCCGGCTCCTGCTAAAATTGTATCAGAAGAAACAGTAGGGCCAACACTGGGAGCTGCTGCTATCCAGGGTGGTTTGAAATCTTTCATTATTTCTTTTATTGTAATATTTGCCTTGATGATCATCTACTACAATACAAGTGGTTGGGTGGCCAATATTGCATTGATCTTAAACCTGCTTTTCACCATAGGTGTATTAGCTGGTTTAGGCGCCACGTTAACAGCTCCGGGTATTGCGGGTCTGGTATTAACCATCGGTATGGCGGTTGATACGAACGTAATTATTTATGAAAGAATCAAAGAGGAACTTAGAAAAGGAAAGGCATACCTACCGGCTATTAATGATGGTTATAACCGTTCGTTAGCGCCTGTATTAGATGGTCACGTTACCACTTTGCTTACTGCCTTTATCTTATATTACTTTGGCTTAGGTCCTGTTAAAGGTTTTGCTACCACGCAGATCCTGGGTCTTTTCCTTTCATTGTTCTGCGGTATCCTGGTGAGCCGTTGGGTAAGCGACTGGTTTACCAACAAAAACAAGCACCTGAACTACTTCAGCAAAGTAAGTAACGCAATAGAAAAGAAATCGAAATTCAAATTTATTGAGTTCAGAAAAAGGGCTTATGTCATTTCTGTTATCATCTTCATACTGGGTATTGCTACCATATTTAATGGTTTTGATTATGGTGTTGAGTTTGATGGTGGACGTAGCTATCGCGTAGAATTTGGTAAGGCAGTGGATGTTGAAAAAGTGAGAGATGATCTGAAAGTTGCTTTTGAAGATGAGAACCCTATCATTAAAACCGTAGATGATAACAGCAAACTGGATATCACTACATCATTTATGATCCGTGATCCAAGAACGGAAGTAGCCGATTCTATTGTAACCCATAAGCTGTTTGAAGGACTGAAAAACTACTTACCGGCCAACACAAGCTTTAGCCAGTTCGATGCAGTTTATAAAACGCGTACGCAAAAAGTATTACCTACCATTTCTGATGATTTGAAGAAAGGTGCCGTTAAAGCGACTCTATTTGCTATGATCGCTATCTTCCTGTACATCTTTATTCGTTTCCGCGACTGGAGGTTCTCACTGGGTACTATTTTCGCATTGATACATGATACCCTGGTGACCTTGATCGTATTCTCTTTCGCCAAGGAAATCGTTCCTTTCCCATTAGAGATCGATCAGCACTTTATTGCGGCGATCCTTACGGTGATTGGTTTCTCCATGAATGATACGGTGGTAATCTTTGACAGGATCCGTGAAGACATGAAGTTGCATCCTACCATGGATCAGAAAACCCTGGTAAATAAAGCGATCAATGAAACCTTAAGCCGTACGATCATGACTACCTTAACGGTATTCTTAACCATCCTGATCCTGTTCATCTTTGGTGGTGAGGTTACCCGCGGTTTTGCATTCGCCATGTTGATTGGTGTGGTTACAGGTATCTACTCTACTGTATTTGTGGCAGCACCGGTACTGGTAGATCTGAAAGGTGGTATCCGTAAAGACAAAACAAAAACTGATACTTCAACAGCGAAAGCTGAGACAGCTAACAGCTAATATATTTTCTTTTATGAATCAAAACCGGGTACATCGATACCCGGTTTTTTATTTTCAGCCGGTTCTATTTGTAAATGAAGCAGTAAAGAGTTACCTTGAAAACTTCAATAATATCATTCAAATCATTGCCTGATGAAACAAACGATCGCTGTATTTTGTCTTTTAATTTGCACAACGCTGCTTTATGCCCAAAATGGTTTTAGTATTATCTCTAAACCGGGTGATAAGCAAACTGATATTGTTTATAATGGTCAGTTAATCACCTCCTACTGTTATTACGACTCTATTGCCAAACCCTTTCTGTACCCGGTAAATACCATTGATGGTATTACGGTAACCAGGGGCTATCCTATTGCCCCACGCCTGGGAGAAAGAACAGATCACCCGCATCATGTAGGTATTTGGTTAAATTACGAATCGGTGAACGGCATCGACTTCTGGAACAATTCTACTGCAATAGGCGCCGATAAGAAAAACTTATATGGCACCATTAAGCATGAAAAAATTGAAAAAACCAGTAAATCTGCTAATAAAGCGCAGCTTACTGCAACGGCCAACTGGTATAATAACCAGGGAGTCCATTTCTTAAACGAAAGAACCACCTATGATTTCAAAGTACAAAACGGCGTAGTGATCATTGACCGAACAACCACGCTCACTGCCTTGAAAGAACCTGTTGTATTTAAAGATGTGAAAGATGGTTTTTTTGCAATTCGTGTAGCCAGAGAACTGGAAATGCCTTCGAAAGAACCGGGCATTTTTGTTGACGCGCACGGCAATAAAACAAAAGTAGATCCATCGTCAGGGGCCAATATCTCGGGTATGTATTATAACAGCAATGGTATTAAAGGGGACAGCGTTTGGAGCAGTAAAGCGCCCTGGGCCATGCTAAAGGGCATCAAGGATAGTAAAGATATCACGATCGCTATTTTCGATCACCCCCGTAACACCGGCTATCCCACTTATTGGCATGCAAGGGGATACGGGCTTTTTGCGGCCAATCCGTTGGGTAGAAAAATTTTCAGCAACGGCAAAGAAACGCTGAATTATACGCTTCAGCCAGCAGGTTCCGTAACTTTTAAATATCGCATATCAGTTGCCTCTAAAAATATGCAGGCGTCAGAAGTGGAAGCTTTATCGAAGGATTTTCAAAAACAATAAATGTTATTTTTTGGGCGCTTTCTTTTTAGGATACCTGCCGTTAAACGTGCAGTCCAGCGCTCCCATGCGAGATCCGCACCCCTCTAATTCCTTCAGGGTTACGCCATTTTTATCAAATTCAAACTGCAAAGCGCAGGGATCACCGGGCTTTTTATAGATAATAGTGTTTTCTGAAGTAATATTTGCTTCGCCTTTGAGCTCGCCGCTGCAATCGGAATTCTTTTCTTCCAGGTGAATATAAAACTGAACACGGCCAGGCTTAATATTATCGCGAATGGAAATGATATTACGCGAGCCCACACCATAATCCCCGGCAAATTTATAATTCCGGCTAAGGGTATCAATAGGATTGATCACTTCGGCATCGTCACCCAGTGCGTCCGTCATTACCAACATAAATTTCTTGGCAGCACTGTTCAGCACATATATATCATCGCCGCTGATCTCAACGTCATTGGGTAATTTTTTGATGGTCTTCTTACTAATATTAAAAAGTTTATCAATAGTAACCAGCGTGGAAACCCCTCTTTCCTTTTGGCTCTTCATAAACGGCATTGCAGCTAAAAATTCATGCTTGCTATTATAGGCTGAAATGAACATCACTTTACTTTTGGCAGTAGCAGCCTTCGACATTAGGTAAACTGTACCTTCTTTCTCAACGATTTTCCCTATAGCATACAGCTTCGGCTTTTCGGTTCCAAAGCTGGCAGTCAACACACTATCGGGCGTAAATTCATTAAAGATCTCTGCACTGATCAGCAAACTGTCATCTGTTTTAGCATACAGCGAACTATCTGCATATATAAAAGGCAATGAAGCTTCAGGAAAAAAATCCACAAATTCCTGCAGGTTCACATCGTCTTCCCCCGCCATTTTCTTTTTCTTATTGCCACAGGATACGAACATTATCGTCATTATCGTAAAAAAGCAAAGCCTATATAGCATAATTGTTACCTATTATTAACTACAAATAAACAATAGTTCACCAATACTACCATAGTTTTTTGGAAATCTGCTTTTGGAATAACCCGATTTCGAGTTAAAGTTTTATAATGTCGAAAATTATTTTTAGGTTTGTCTAAATTATTATTTAGGCATGGTCCGATTTTCGATTGCAGAAGAGAATTATCTGAAGACTATCTATCATCTCCAAAATGCATCAGGTATTGTTGCCACCAACGATCTGGCTGCGGCTCTTCACACCGCTCCTGCTTCTATTACCGACATGCTGAAAAAGCTTAGCAAAAAAGGCCTGGTCAGCTATAAGGCATACTATGGCTGCACGCTCACTCCATCGGGTATTGCGCAGGCAGTGCGTATTGTAAGACGACATCGTTTATGGGAATTCTTTCTTTCACAAAAATTGGGTTTTAACTGGGAAGAAGTACACGAAGTAGCCGAAGAACTCGAACATATCAGCAATGATAAGCTGATTGATAAGCTAGATGCCTTTTTAGGATTTCCCCGAACGGACCCGCATGGAGACCCGATTCCGGATGCTGATGGAAAAATTATACAAACCAAACAGGTATCCCTGGCCACCCTTTCAGAAAAAAGAACAGCCATCGTTACGCAGATCGGTAACCAGTCGGCACAGGTACTGGAAATGCTGGATGAAAAAAATATCTCCATAGGCAGCAGTATACAAGTAATAAAAAAGTATGCATTTGACGAATCAATGGAAGTAAGAACCGATAATAAATACCATTCCTATTTAACCAAAGAGTTATCTCAAAACATCTTTATCAAAAACTAATGGCAAAGCATCACTCAGAAATTTCTTTAAGCGAGGTTCACAATTCGGTAGATACCACAGCACCTAATAAATCAAGATGGAGACGTATCCTGGCTTTTTTTGGCCCGGCCTACCTGGTTAGTGTTGGCTATATGGATCCGGGTAACTGGGCCACCGACCTGGCAGGGGGTAGTCAGTTTGGATATTCGCTTTTATGGGTGCTGGTGATGAGTAATCTTATGGCCTTGCTATTACAAAGCCTTTCTGCCCGGTTAGGCATTGTACGCAACCGCGACCTGGCGCAGGCCAACAGGGAAACCTATCCTAAAAAAGTAAACTTCGCGTTATATATACTGGCCGAGATCGCCATTGCTGCTACCGACCTGGCGGAAATATTGGGTATGGCTATTGGTTTGCAATTACTCACGGGTATGCCACTGATCTACGGCGTAATGATCACTGCATTGGATACCTTTTTGTTGATAGCGCTGCAAAGGCTAGGTATGCGAAAGCTGGAAGCCTTTATTATCGGCCTGATCTTCATTATCGCTATGTCCTTCCTCATACAAATTATAGTGGCTAAACCCAACGCCAGTGAAGTGGTTTCGGGCCTGGTTCCCCATATTGAGAATGACACGGCACTGTATATTGCTATTGGTATTATTGGTGCCACCGTGATGCCACATAATTTATACCTTCATTCGGCACTTGTGCAAACCCGAAAATTCAACCGGGACGATGCGAGCATCAAAAAAGCATTGAAACTGAACTTTATTGACAGCGCCGTTGCGCTCAATATGGCTTTGCTCGTAAATGCCGCTATACTGATACTGGCGGCAGCTGTATTTTACAAAACCGGCCGGTCAGATGTGGGTGAGATCAAGCAGGCTTATGAGTTGTTGCCTCAACACCTGGGAAGCAACGTAGCCGCCAAACTATTTGCTGTTGCCCTAATTGCTGCCGGGCAAAGCAGTACCATTACAGGTACACTTGCCGGGCAAATTGTAATGGAGGGCTACCTGAGGCTACGCATCAACCCTATTGTACGCCGTTTGATCACCCGTCTGATCGCTATTGTACCTGCGGCATTGGTTATATTGATTAATGGAGAAGAGGATGTAGACAGCCTGCTGATATTTAGCCAGGTGGTTTTAAGCATGCAGTTAGGTTTCGCTATTATACCACTGATTCATTTTGTAAGCGATAAAAAAACGATGGGTAAGTTTGTGATCAAGCCCTGGGTAAAAGTATCAGCCTGGCTTATCACCGTTGTACTGGTATACCTTAATGCCCGATTAATAGTTGAAGAAGCAATGGGCTTTTTCAATGCTCCGGGTAACCTCATCTGGAAGATTGTGATTGTCATTGGCGCCATTGGTTTTGTTGTGCTTTTGGGGTATACCACCGTTTTTCCTTTTCTTAAAAAACGATCTGAGCAGAAAATAACGATACACGACAAACCTAAAATACTCGAAATATCGCCTGTACGCCGATACAACCGTATTGCCATCACCCTCGATTTTGGAGACCTGGATCAAAAAGTGATCAGTCATGCACTGGCTCAGGGTAATCCTGATTCGGTTTATTATCTAATCCATATTACGGAAAGCGTTGCGGGCGGTGCCAATTATATTGAAAGTATGGATGACGAAACGGTGAATGACTATCGCTTCCTGGAGGAATATGTGGCGCAGTTAAAAGAGAAAGGACACCATGCAGAAGCAAAACTGGGATTCGGCAATACGGTGGATAGCATTGCGAAAATCATCAACGATTCTAACGCTGAACTCCTGGTAATTGGAGCACATGGGCATAGAGGAATTAAAGACTTTATCTATGGAGAAACGATTAACCAGGTACGGCACCTGATTCATATACCGGTGCTGATAGTACCTGCAAAAACAGAATTATAAACCAGGTCGTTTTACCCTTAGTAGATGCTTAAACCTGCTGAAAGTTTCTGGTTTAATGTTTAAATAAGAAGCAAGATATTTCTGAGGCACACGTTGTAAAGTCTCCTGGTGGTTTTCTACAAAGTTTAAAAACCGGTCACGAGGCGACTGCATGATGAGACTGGTTTGCCATTTATCTTTTAATACCATGGTATGAACGGTAACCAACCGGCCCAGTCTTTCGAAACTATGGCTGGAAGCAAACAGGCGCTCCATGTCATCAAAGGTCAAAGAAATAAGAACGCTGGGCTCAATAGCTTCCACAAAATACTCAGATGGTGTTCGGGTATAGAATGACTCCTGGGCCGATATCAAATGCCCTTCCCTTGATATTTGTACGATATGCTCCTCCTCGCCTGTTTTATAGTATTTTCTTATCAATCCTTTGCTGATAAAATTCATATAATTTTCTACTTCACCAGCCTGCGTAATCACTTGCTTTTTGGCAAATTCCCGGGTGGTTATGATAGGAAGCAATTCTTTTTTTACTTCGGTGTCGGTGAGCGGCACAAACTGTCGTAAAAATTTTACGAAATCGCCTGCTATTTTTTCATTAACGGCCATACTCAAAGGTAACATAATTGGTGTTTTATCATATAATATTCTACAACGGTTAATTAACTAAATTGTTGTTAATAGTATTATAGCTTTGCAAAGTTAAAACTCTATTGTCTATTGATGTATTTATCTGTAGATTTGCCGGAATCACAAATTCTTAAACGATATATATATGGCTGAAAAAATCAAAGTGGCTAATCCCGTTGTGGAGCTTGATGGCGATGAAATGACACGCATCATATGGAAATTTATTAAAGACAAATTAATTCTTCCTTATGTTGATCTCGATATTAAATATTTTGATCTGGGTGTTGAGTACAGGGATGAAACAAATGACCAGGTAACTATTGATGCCGCAAATGCTATTAAAGAACATGGTGTTGGTATTAAATGTGCCACTATTACACCAGATGAAGCACGTGTTACAGAGTTCAAGCTGAAACAAATGTGGAAAAGCCCTAACGGAACCATCCGTAACATTTTAGATGGAACGGTTTTCCGCGAGCCTATCGTTATTAAAAATATCCCGCGCCTGGTTACCAACTGGACGGCTCCTATCATTGTAGGTCGTCATGCATTTGGAGATCAATACCGTGCTACTGATACCGTAATTAAAGGTAAAGGTAAATTAACCATGACTTTTGTACCTGAAGACGGCGGTGAGGCACAGACTTTTGAAGTATACAACTTTAAAGGAGATGGTGTTGCAATGACCATGTACAATACAGACGAGAGCATTTATGGCTTTGCACGCAGCTGCTTCAACGTTGCACTCAACAAAAAATGGCCTTTATACCTTTCTACTAAAAATACCATCCTTAAAAAATATGATGGCCGCTTTAAAGACATCTTTGAAGAAGTATATCAAAATGAATTTAAGACGAAATTTACCGAAGCAGGCATCGTTTATGAGCACCGCCTGATCGATGACATGGTAGCCAGCGCCCTGAAATGGAATGGTAACTTTGTATGGGCTTGTAAAAACTACGATGGTGATGTACAGAGTGACACGGTAGCACAAGGATTCGGATCTTTAGGTTTAATGACTTCAGTACTGGTGACGCCTGATGGTAAAACAATGGAGGCTGAAGCGGCTCATGGTACAGTTACCCGTCATTACCGCGAGCATCAGAAAGGCAATCCCACCAGCACTAACCCCATTGCCAGCATTTTTGCATGGACAAGAGGTTTAGCCTTCCGTGGTAAATTGGATGATAACCAGCCTCTGATCGATTTCGCAAATGCATTGGAAGCTGTTTGTATTGAAACCGTAGAAGAAGGTAAAATGACCAAAGATCTTGCGGTTTGCGTTCATGGCAACAAAGTGAGCCATGGCGATCATTATTTATATACTGAAGAGTTTTTGGAAGCAATTGACGAAAACCTAAAAAAGAAATTAGCTTAATTTCTGAAATATTTTAAGAAAAATGCATCAATGAAAATTGGTGCATTTTTTTTTGATCCAGGCAACTATCGTGCAGGATTTTCCATCCTCTAAAAATATATACCCCATTAGAAACATCTTATGCGAAAATTGCTTGTGACCATCCTTACATTTTTGCTTATACATAATGCCGGCAAAACCCAGACACGAATTGGCGTTACGGCAGGTGGCAATCTCTCCAATATAACCTGGAAACAATTTTCTAATAAACAAACGACCCGATTTTTACCGGGGTACCAAATGGGTTTTACGGTTACTACCCCTTTGAAGGTTTTTAACCGCCAGCTCCATATACAACCGGGCTTGCTGTTCTCCCGAAAAGGATTTCAGCAAAACTACAGCGACTACCTGGGCGACGCCGATTATAGGGTAAAGCCTTACTATATTGAGCTACCGGTTAACCTGCTTTATTTAATTCCTAATAAAACTGATAAGAATGTATTTGTAGGCCTGGGACCTTATATCGCCTGCGGGATTGGCGGACAATGGGAAATTAAGTATCATGGAAATACCGGCAATTTTGTTGGTGATATTGAGTATGCAGATATCAACGACCAAAGACCACCCCAATATTATATAGGCGATGAGGCTTTCAACTATGGTAGACGAATAGACTACGGTGTTCATATGCTGGCAGGCTATGAGCTATGGGGCAACCTCCAGGTACAGGCACATGGCCAGCTCGGTTTAAGGAATCTTGCACCGCCCAAAAACGGAGTAACCGGTAATGAATACTTTAAGAACATAAGTTTGGGTCTTTCTCTCAACTACCTCCTCTAATCCTGTTAAACGCTGGTATTGCTAAATAAAAAGCAACCCTTATTTTTATGAATATTTACGACAATGTCCATTCAAATAAGAAAAGCAACAATAACCGAGCTTCCCACTATCAAACAACTAGCGCTTGATATATGGCCGGCTACCTATTCCTCTATATTATCGCAGGATCAATTGGATTATATGCTGACTCTTTTTTATAGTGATGCCGCACTTCAAAAAGACTTTGATAAACCGGGATACTCATTTTTTATCCTGGATTATGACAAGCAGGATGCAGGGTTTGCCGGATTAGAAATAAAAAATGATGAAACAGCGCATCTGCACAAAATATACCTTTCGCCCTACTACCAGGGAAAGGGCCTGGGGAAAAAGCTGATCTATTTTATTATCGACTTTGCAAAGAATGCCGGTGCAAGAAGCCTCACATTAAACGTAAACCGATATAATAAAGCTATACAGTTTTACGAGGCCGTGGGCTTTGCGATCAGCAAGGAAGTAGATGTTGAAATTGGCAATGGCTATTTTATGAATGACTATGTGATGAAAATAGTGCTTTAGAATACCGGTATCACTGGCCGGGGGAATGTTCGTTTATAGCGTTAACTTTTTAATTTCCGTCATAAACTCGTGTGGCTCAGATTTCCTATTCAGGATTTCCCCAGTCTTACTTACAATTGCATAGGCTGGAATGCCATAAATCCCAAAGAGTTCTCTCAGATACCTGTAATCATCTCCGCTTAAATAGATTGTATTTTCCAAGTGCTGCTTTTGGACAAATGACTGATAAGCACGCTTAGGCGATTCGTCTTTCGAAGTAATAAACAAAAAGACAAAATCCTTACTATTTTTAAATTTTTCCCTCGTTGCATTCATTGACTGAATGTCGCTAATACAGGAACCACAGGTAGTACTCCAAAAGTCCACAAAAATCATTTTACCGGCATAAGGAGCAATAAGCTCTTTAAAAAGAGCTCCGGCATAAGATACAGGCAACGGAACTCCCCTCCCTTCGTTTCTTCGAATCCCCTCGTTGACAATAATCTCTCCCTGCCGTCTGTAAAATGGGCTATAAAGACCATTCACCATTGTGCTACAATAAGTAACCAGACTATCCTTATCTACTGTTCTCAAATCAACATCAAAAGACCGGTAAAGACGATGTAACCTGATGAGATCGTACAATTTGCCATACCTCAGATAAAGTTCATGATGCGCAATAGAATCCCTGGCTTTACCTAGTCTCACCACTTTCGCAATACCATTCATCCATAATTCGCTGTCAGGTAAATTTGCTGCTTTAACCAACGGCCCATATTCCATCTGGGTGATAAAAAAGTTAAAGTTATCGGGAACAAAAATACCGTTATCCTCCGGCGATATCCGGTTGATAAAATCGTAAAAATCCGGCGGCAGTTCTGTTTGTAAGACCATGTTCGACGAGCCGCTCGTTCTTTCGTTTGCTCTTTCGGCTGCATAACCGTGTAAGCGCATTAGCATATTGACGTTCAATTCTGCATGAGCCAAAGCTTTTTGTTTTTCATCCGCACGATGATTGAGCAGAATAGAATCCAGTACCCGGCTCTGGTCATCCCAGACTTTAAGCGTTTCCTTTTTGAACTCAACAGGGTCTACCTTCCTGGCCTGCCTGGTAAGCCATTCGGGGTCTGTTTTAAATACAGGAATACTATGACGATTACGATTTATAGCTGCGAGTGGGCCGTGAAATTGAATGGTTTCCGGCTTTTCATTTTTCCTGAATACCATCCAGTCGATAACTAACCCCAGCGCCTGACCCGGCTCTATATAAAAACTGAGCCATTGGTTATTAAAGTCCATGCCTACAATTTTAGGGTACCACATCGGTATACGAGCTTTAAACCGGCCGTCTTCAAAAATCTTAACAACAACAGGATGATCTATCCGGGAGAATTCATTTTCCATATAAATCATACCCGTTTTAAAACCCTCAGATCGCTTATAACCTTTCAGGTATCCGACTACCGTAGCGGAATCGGTTGAGAAAAAAAGATCATCGTTATGATAGCTGCTTAAAGGTTTTTTATTTTCGCCTTTTTGTAATTCAGCACGCATCCACTGATTCACTTCAGGAGGAATCGTCGTTGGCTTCTGACCTGAAACATCATTAAAAACAAGGATCAGAATAAAGAAATACAGCAGTTTTTTGATTGACTTCATAGTTTTAGTTTGCTTTCAAAACAACGATAAAAAAGAGCGCATGACCCTCCTACGCCGCTATAAAATATTGAAATAATTACGCTTTCCAAATATAAATTTCAATCATCATTCGTTATTGTTAATACTGCATACCCAAACGTTAATTAAAAAACAATTAACTAATTTTCAGTTAATTACAACAGAAAAAAGCTGGTAATCCCAAATAAAAGCTAAAGGATAATTGTAATTAATACAATTAATATTATTACAGCCCTCAATCATTTTTGAAAAGCTATTCCCGTTGATAAAACCGTTGCTCATTCCGCTTAAAATCCTGATATTCTTGTTACCTTTACGTGCTTTCGAAAAGCAATATTTGCACGAAATTTTTAACTATAAGCATTATTTACAATGAGTACAAATCCAACCACTTTGTTTGATAAAGTCTGGGACGCCCACGTGGTAAGAAAGATCGAGGACGGTCCGGATGTTTTATTAATTGACCGCCATTTTATTCACGAAGTAACCAGCCCCGTGGCTTTTCTGGGTCTTGAAAACAGAGGAATTGGAGTAATGTACCCGGAACGTACTTTCGCTACTGCCGATCACAACACGCCTACTATTAACCAGCACTTACCGGTTGCTGATCCTTTATCAGCAAAACAGTTGGCAGCGCTTTCAAGCAATGCGGAGAAATATGGTATTTCTATCTGGGCTTTGGGAAGCCCTAAAAATGGCATTGTGCACGTAGTAGGACCAGAAAATGGCATTACGCAGCCGGGTATGACGATTGTTTGCGGCGATTCGCACACTTCTACCCACGGTGCTTTTGGTAGCATTGCTTTCGGTATCGGTACTTCTGAAGTGGAAATGGTACTTTCTTCACAATGTATCATGCAGCCAAAGCCTAAAAAAATGCGCATTACCGTTAATGGTAAATTAGGTAAAGGTGTTCTACCAAAGGATGTGGCGTTGTATATCATTGCTCAAATTACGGCAAGTGGTGCTACTGGTTATTTTGTAGAGTATGCAGGTGAAGTGTTTGAGAATATGACCATGGAAGGCCGTATGACGGTTTGTAATATGAGCATTGAGTCGGGTGCACGTGGTGGTATGATTGCTCCTGATGAGAAGACTTTCAACTATGTTAAAGGAAAGGATAAAGCTCCGAAAGGTGAAGCCTGGGATACGGCGCTTGCTTACTGGAAGACTTTAAAGACAGATGCGGATGCTACATTTGATTATGAGCTTACCTTCAACGGAGCTGATATCGAGCCGCAAATCACTTATGGAACCAACCCGGGCTTAGGAACCGGTATTACCCGTAAAATACCTAAAGCATCTGAAGTAAAAGACGGCGAAGCATCTTACAAGAAATCGCTTGCCTATATGGATTTCCAGGAAGATGAAGATATCATCGGTAAAAAAATAGATTATGTATTCCTGGGTAGCTGTACTAACGGCCGCATTGAAGATTTCCGTGCTTTTGCCTCTATTGTAAAGGGCAAAAAGAAAGCCGACAATATCACTGCGTGGCTGGTGCCGGGGTCGCATATTGTGGAAGCACAAATTAAAGAAGAGGGTATTTTAGATATATTGATTGAAGCCGGATTTGAATTAAGACAACCCGGATGCTCTGCTTGCCTGGCGATGAATGACGATAAAATCCCCGCCGGTAAATATGCTGTAAGTACCAGCAACCGGAATTTCGAAGGAAGGCAGGGACCAGGCGCGCGCACGCTTCTGGCTAGTCCGTATGTTGCAGCTGCAGTTGCAGTTACCGGAGTAGTTACTGACCCCAGAGAACTGATTGAAGAAGAAGCAGCAGTTTAAGTAGAATTTGTAATTGAATAAAAATCAATTATATATATTTAATTACCTAGAGTAAAACATTAAGTTAAAATTCAAATCTTACATTACAAAATGGCTTACGATAAATTTACAATATTACAATCTACCGCAGTTCCCTTACCTATTGAAAATGTAGATACGGACCAGATCATTCCCGCCCGTTTTTTAAAAGCTACAGAACGTAAAGGCTTTGGCGATAACCTGTTTCGCGATTGGCGTTATAATAATGATGACTCCCCCAAGCAGGATTTTGTGCTGAACAATCCTATATATACCGGTAAAATACTTGTAGGCGGTAAAAACTTTGGAAGCGGCAGCAGCCGCGAGCATGCCGCCTGGGCCATCTATGATTATGGATTCCGCTGTGTAATATCCAGCTTCTTTGCCGATATTTTTAAAGGAAACTCATTGAACATCGGCATCCTGCCTGTAACGGTAAGCGAAGCTTTCCTGGACAAAATATTTAAAGCGATTGAAGCCAATCCGAAAACCGAATTGGAAGTAAACCTGCCTGAGCAAAAAGTTACCATTCTGGTAACCGGTGAATCAGAAGGTTTTGACATCAATGGCTATAAGAAGCATAATTTAACTAACGGCTTTGACGACATTGATTATCTGCAGGCTATGAAAACTGAAATAGCTGCATTTGCTGAAAAAAGCATATACTAAACCGGGCATCAGCTGTCCCGCCGATTGGGAAGTTTGTTACCTGTAATTTTAACAAAAAACAAAAAGGCGCCTTCGGATAAAATCTGAAGGTGCCATAGTTATAATGGACCGGCGTCATATTGAAATAATGGACACAACGCTGCGCGATGGTGAACAAACCAGCGGCGTGTCGTTCTCAGCACAGGAAAAGCTAACCATCGCTCAATTACTACTCACTGAAGTTAAAGTTGACCGGATCGAGATCGCATCAGCCCGTGTATCTGAGGGAGAATTTCAGGCGGTAAAAAGAATTACGGATTGGGCCAGCGCCACCAACCTGATTGATAAAGTGGAGGTATTAACCTTTGTGGATGGTGACACCTCAATTAAATGGATGCAGAAAGCAGGGGCCAAAGTAATGAACCTGCTTACAAAGGGTTCACTTAATCACCTGACCCACCAGCTAAAAAAAACGCCTGAAGAGCATTTTGCTGAAATTGCAGCCGTTTTAAAGTTGGCTTCTAAAAAAGGTCTTACCTGTAATGTATACCTGGAAGACTGGAGCAATGGCATGCGGTTTTCAAAGGATTATGTTTTTCAGTATATCGATTTTTTAGCAACCCAACCCGTCAAAAGGATTCTGTTACCTGATACCCTGGGTATATTGATCCCTTCAGAAACATCTAAATATCTCTCCGAAATTGTTGAGCGTTACCCCACCCTTCACTTCGATTTTCACGGACACAATGACTATGACCTGAGTGTAGCCAATGCGCTGGAAGCCGTTAAAGCGGGCATTAAAGGTTTGCATCTTACCATTAACGGTATGGGAGAACGGGCGGGTAATACACCGTTGGAAAGCGTTGTTGCTGTTTTGAACGATTTCCAGAAAGATGTGAAGATATCGGTGAATGAAAAAGCACTTTACAAAGTAAGCCGGTTAGTGGAAGCTTTTTCCGGGTTCAGGATCTCAGCCAACAAACCAGTTGTAGGAGAAAACGTATTTACCCAAACGGCCGGGATACATGCTGATGGTGATAAAAAGAAAAACCTATATTATAATGACCTGATGCCCGAACGTTTTGGCCGCAAAAGAAAGTATGCGCTGGGTAAAACATCGGGAAAAGCTAATATTGAAAATAACCTGGCTCAGCTGGGCATTCAATTGTCTGATGAAGATCTGAAAATTGTAACGCAAAAGATCATTGAATTGGGTGACAAGAAAGAAACGGTTACACAGGACGATCTGCCTTATATTATTTCTGATGTATTGGACAGTCATATGATAGGTGACAAGGTTGTTGTGGAGGACTATGTATTGACGCATTCAAAAAATATGCGTCCTTCAACTACTGTAAGGTTAAAGTTTGAAGATGGCATTATTGAAGAGCACGCATCCGGCGACGGGCAATATGATGCTTTTATGAACGCGATTACCAGGATCTATACTAAAAAGAAACTACCACTCGCTAAATTGCGCGATTATATTGTGCGCATTCCGCCAGGAGGTAAAACGGACGCTCTTTGCGAAACCATTATTACCTGGGAACTAAACAGCCGGGAATTTACCACCACAGGCCTGGATAGCGATCAGACAGTAGCAGCAATCAAAGCCACCCAAAAAATGTTGAACCTGATATAAACTGAAGCAAGCTAAAAGGTTTGTGAAAATCAAACAAATAAAAGCATCCTGAAAGAAAACCAGATATGAGACCATTCTTCCTGTTGTTCTTTTTGATTTTGACTTTGCAGACTTTGTTTGCGCAGCGAAATGATTCCAGGCCGACAGCGGTTAATTCCAGGTCTTTGGACATATCCAGGTCCAGGAATATACTGCTCGATAAATTCCTTGCAAAGGATCAATTAGGTGTAATGTTGGAGCTGGATCGTATAACTATGCTTGAGGATGACGATTACATTGCTCTATACCCTGTTGAGTTCTGGTTACTCTCCTATTGGCTCGGGGATTACGAAGTGATTCTTTCTTCTTGCAAAAATCTGAACAAGGACAGCCTCGCTCCATACAAAAATCAGAAAATAATCAGGATACCGCCGCAACAGGATTACCTGGCGCCCAAATTACTGGAAAAGTCACTGGCTTCTAAAGACTCGCTCATTCAACAGATCAATGCTGCGCCTCTTTCTGAAGAAGACAAATCATTTTTACATTTAAACCTCGCTTTCCTGTTACCGGAAGAGGCTGCGCCAGAAAGCCACCAGGAAGCATTGAACCAAATGGCAGACAATTTCCTGACGCGCTACCCCGGCAGCGATTACGCCGATTTTACCCGCGAGTTTGTTCGTATTCAATATAAAGAAACCAGGAATGGAGGCAGCTATTCCTTTTACACAGGCAAATTTTTATTTACAGGAAATCTGACAGATTACTATAAACAACCTACTTTTTTCGGTCTGGCATTCGATATTGTGAGGAACAACTGGATCTACCAGCTCAACATCGCGATCAGCTTTACTAAAACCAAAACAGACCTGCCGTCTGATAATGATATTTGGCCGAAGCATTCAAAGGCGCTGGGTGGTTATGCCAACCTCGCGGTGGGCAAATATATTGTAGATACAAAAACATTGGCCCTGGCGCCTCTTGCGGGAATTGGCATTTTTGGCCTTGACCCGAATACTAACAACGAAGATGCCAATAAATTTAAGGGGGCAGGTATTAAAACAGGTATTGCAGGTAGCATCGGCTTTACCGGGGATTTGAAATTTAAGCCAAAAGAAAACAATTACAATAACTTTAGCGCCTATTATGGCAGGCAAAGTAATGTAACCTCCCTGCGTTTTGGTTACGAGTATATTGCCACGCCTTTAAAAAATAAGTATGTAGATTATTCAGGCACCGTTCATAAAATAACTTTGGGAATCGCTTTTTCTACAAGGCGCCTCCAACGGTCACTATAAAACAGCATTTTGAAGCTTTCTGAAAAAATATTATACTTCATCCCGATGGCGCTGCTGCTTATTGCAGACCTGGTGCTTATTGTATTAGATATCCGCAATTTCTACCATCCTTTTCCTGATTCCCAGTTGTACGATATTGAAACCGATAATAGTTACGCTGAAGATTTTCAGAACCTGAAATGGATCATCATGATGATGGCCCTGGTGCTTATAGCAATGGTGCGTCAGGAAAAAAAGTACTTTACCTGGGTATTGGTTTTCCTTTTCCTGTTCCTCGAAGATGTATTTAGAATACACCAGTCTCTGGGACATTTCTTTTATAATATATTTGGGATGACCACCGGGCAAAGAGGCAGTAAAATTATGGAGCTTTTTGCTGCTGCCTTTTTAGGTTTTATATTTATGGCGCCCGTTTTAGAGGCTTATAAAAAGGGAGATGCACTTTTCAGGAAACACTCGAAAACGATGTTCCTATTGCTGGCTCTATTTCTATTTTGCGCCGTAGTAATTGACCAGGCACATCGTTTGGCGATCGTACAATATAACTGGAAGTACAATGTGGTATTCGGATTAATGGAAGATGGAGGGGAGCTGATCACAGAAAGTATTTTAACGGGCTATTTGATATCGGTAGCCCTGCAGTTGAAAAAAGTGAATACTGTTGATAATATCAACGAATAGTATGCCGGGGGTAGTTGCCATCCCGTTTTACTGCTCGTTAAAAAAATAATAATTAGAAACCCGTCAGTTCCGGTTATTCCGGGTGACACAAATAAACACACAGATGAAAAAAAACATCTTAATAGTTCCGGGAGATGGAATTGGCCAGGAAGTAACTGAAGTTGGTAAAAAGGTTTTAGATAAGATTGCTGAGAAATTCGGTCATGAGTTCACATACGATGAAGCTTTAATTGGCCACGTAGCTATTGAAGCAACCGGTAATCCGCTGCCAGACGAAACATTAGCTAAGATGAAAAGCTCTGATGCGGTTTTATTCGGAGCGGTAGGACATCCTAAATATGACAATGATCCTTCTGCTAAAGTAAGACCCGAGCAGGGCTTATTGAAAATGCGTAAGGAGTTAGGTCTTTATGCCAACCTGCGTCCCATTAAATTATTTGATGAGCTTTTGGATGCATCCAGCATTAAACCTGAGATTTTAAAAGGTGCCGATATTTTGTTTTTCCGTGAATTGACCGGTGATATTTACTTTGGAGAAAAAGGAAGAAAGGATAATGGTGATAGCGCTTATGATGTAGCGGCCTACAGCAAATTTGAAGTGGAGCGCATTGCCCGTAAAGCTTTTGAAGCAGCCCGCACGCGTGGTAAAAAATTATGCTCGGTAGATAAAGCAAACGTATTGGAAACAAGCCGTCTTTGGAGAGAAGTGGTACAGGTGGTAGCTAAAGACTACCCGGATGTGGAAGTAGAATACCAGTTTGTTGATGCCATTGCCATGTTGCTGATCAAAGACCCTAAAAAATTTGACGTTATCGTTACAGCAAATTTATTTGGTGATATTCTTACTGACGAAGCTTCTCAAATAGCTGGCTCTATGGGCATGCTGGCTTCTGCTTCTATTGGTGACGGCACCGGTGTTTATGAACCTATTCACGGCTCTGCCCATGATATTACTGGTAAAGGTGTAGCCAATCCAATGGCCTCTGTACTTTCGGCAGCGTTATTGCTGGATATTTCTTTTGGACTGAAAGAAGAGAGTAATGCAGTGATTGCTGCCGTTGATGCGGTGTTGAAAGCCGGTTTCAGAACAGGTGATATTGCAGACGCTTCTACTCCTAAGGATAAAATATTAGGCACTTCGGCTATCGGTGAAGAAATACTGAGCCGTATTTAAAATTAAAAAAAAAGATTATGGGCTGGATAACATTGGATAGTGAAGAACAATTGGAAGCTATTGATCAAAAGTCTTTTGAGAAGCCGCAACTGATCTTTAAGCATAGCACGCGCTGTTCCATCAGCAGTGTTATTAAGAACAGGTTGTATAAAAAAGAATTGCCTGGGCAAATAGATTTTTATTACCTGGACCTTATCGATAACCGGTCAGTTTCCAATAAAGTAGCTAGTCATTACGGTATCGAGCACGAGTCTCCCCAGGTACTTTTAATTAAGGACGGCAAGTGCATTTTTGATGAAAGTCATAGTGCCATTTACATGGATGACATTGTTGAAAAAGCATAAAAAAACATTTCTTTTTTACGGAGAAATCCTCTATTTTTGCCGCCCATTGGCGGGGTAGCTCAGGTGGTTAGAGCGCAGGATTCATAACCCTGAGGTCACGGGTTCAATTCCCGTCTCCGCTACGAAGGACTTAATCAATTGATTAGGTCCTTTTTTGTTAGCGCAGAATGTCGCCTAGTACATGAGGAGCCGCCCGATCATGAGCGACAGAAGATAGCGGGTTCGTGTAAATCCAGGTGTAACCAATAGCTTGCGCCGCTATATCCATTTTAAATTAGCTGCCAGAGCGCAGGCCTGCGTGATATTACCAACCGACATTTTTTTCAGAATATTCTGCCGGTGGCGGTTCACTGTATTGATGCTTATACAAAGTTGTTCTGCAATCTCCTTGCTGATCTTTCCTACCTGAACCAATTTTAGAATTTCTTTTTCCCTGAAAGAAAGACCGGAAAGACATTCCAATTCTGAGCGGTGTAAAACTGTTCCATCTGCCGTATTCACGATCATACCACTGTAACCGCCGGAAGGAAATAAATCCAGGCTGTACAGGCAAAGCGCCAATTCAGGACTACCATCATCTCCGTCAAAAAAGTAAAACATTTTATGCAAGACGGACTGTAAATGATGGTCAGGTATAATACGCAAGCGACTGACCACACAATAATCCCGCCGCTTTGGCGGAGGAATATGCTGTACAAACTGAAAGAAGTGTAGTTCCAATTGATGTTTGCGGAGTACATCTTCAGGGTTCAACTGATCGAAAAGTTCCCGCTCCCAGATCGTTTCAATCTCTGACTCCATACTGTTTTTAAAGACACCCAGCTGCATGGCCAGTTTGCCGGTGTATATATGACTCCGGTTGTTTTTCAAATCACTTAGAATTGCAATCCCATTTTCCAGGCCTACGAAGGTTTGAGCGATACGCTTACAGCTTTCCAATTGGGACGTTAATTTGCCGGCGGAATAAGGTGCCCCTTGCTCCAGGAGCTTCTTTGTCAAATCACGCTGAACCTGCTTCATAAATTGGTTATTTATCAGTATTGACGGACGCTACTTTATGAAAATATCTTTGCACCCTTAATCTGTAAATGTACAATGAATGCCTTTACAGGCCGGATAAGATTAAACTGTCTTAACCGGATATTTAGCTATAACAGGTTACAGAACCTTATAAATGAAATTATGAAAGAAATACTATTAGCCGCCGCTATCCTACTGTCCCAATCTACAGTTGCCTTATCCCAGTCGCTGGAGAAAATGACCTGGTTTAACGAGCCTCCAGCCTGGGAAATCAAAGGTAAAAAACTCATCATGCAGGTAACCCCGCAGAGTGATTACTGGAGGATTTCACATTATGGCTTTACTGTGGATGATGCCCCGTTTTATTATGCGACCTACGGAGGAGAGTTTGAGGTTAAAGTAAAGATCACTGGTGATTACAAGGCCCGGTTCGATCAAACTGGTCTGATGCTCAGAGTAGACAAAGAAAATTACATCAAAGCCGGAGTTGAATTTGTAGATGGCAAGCTCAATCTCAGCACCGTTGTAACCCACAAAACCAGCGACTGGAGCGTCATCGCACTGGACAAAATGCCACCCTTTGTCTGGATCAAGGCTATAAGACGGCTTGATGCAGTGGAGGTGTTTTATTCTTTTGACGACAAAGTTTATGTTATGATGCGCAATGCATATCTGCAGGATAATACACCTGTGAAGGTTGGGCTAATGGCTGCCAGCCCCGACGGCAAAGGTTTTGAAGCCAGCTTCGAGCATTTTTCGGTGAAACACTTACCCGATCAGCGTCGTTTAAACTGGCTTAAAAATAACCAGCAATAATTTGGTAATCAGTGGCAGCCAGCTGAGATCATTCCCGGTTCTCGATCCTATATCCTTTCCAGTTCGGAGGCTGTCAAATTACTGGTTGCATCTCCTGTATTCAATGTTGACGCAGGTTCGAAAAGCATTACCGACACTTCCTGTTCTGCAAATGGCTTATGTTCTACTCCTTTAGGTATTACAATAAACTCTCCTTCCCTCAATTCAATCACTCTATCTCTCAGGTGCATGGAAAAACTTCCCTTTATAACCAGAAACATTTCATCCTCCAGGTCGTGCTTATGCCAGACAAAGTCTCCTTTAAATTTAACCAGCTTAACATGCTGCCCATTTAACTCCCCCACAACCTTCGGCGTCCAATAAGCAGAAAAGGAATTTAGTTTATCCAAAAGATTTACTTTTTGAATGGCTTTATTATGCGTCATTGATAAAACATTTGATTAGCCAAAGTTATAAGTACTTATTGTCAGATGGTTAAAATGCCATAAGCATTATAGACTCTTATAGGGTCCAAACTTTTTTATCACATTATAGGTTTGATCACTATCGTCTAATACATAGATGGAATAGCTGTCACCACCTGGTTTTACCCGTACCACAATATGGCCCTGCTGTGCCTTCATCCGCGCTAAATCTGTTGCCAGCCTGGCCTTGTTAGCTTCAGTGATATTTGTGGTGAAAATCCGGCAGTCATTATTAACGGCATACATTCTCGCAATAGTTTCCGGATTGGGCTGTATATCGCGCCAGGTATGAATTACGACCGTTTGCGGATTCAGATTTCTTAATAAAATTTCACTATTGCAGTTGGCAGTACCATGATGATTCGCTTTCATTACATCCACTGCTGAAACTACTTTAGACACTGGCAATTCTATATCTTTCCAGCTATGAGCAGCATGGCCATTGTATTGCAAATCACCTCCTGAAAAGTAGTTGAATTTTCCATAAGACAGTTCGAAGCCAATACTGTATACATTTTCCGACGCGCCTGCTGCTACCAGTTCTGAAGCGGACGGCAATGTATTAGTGATACCGGTTCCACTACCGTTCCAAACTACACCGTTGGCTACCAGGTTTCTGATTTCAAAATTGCGGTAAGCTGATGGACGCCGCATTAAGACGATCTGATCATTTCTTCCCACAGCAAACTGCTCTGCAGTAGCATTATAGCTACTCTTTGCCCAATCAACAAATTTGATGTAATTCGCAATTATGCCTGAGTCAGACTTTAGATGGTGCGGGAAGTTATAATACGGATAGCCGCGATCTATAATCCTATCAAACCGTACAGCAGCCCCCACTTCGGTTACACCACCCATCCGGAAATTGCCTGAACTATGCATAGGTAAACTTGTACTAAAAGTGCCCATGTGATCAGGATCGAAATGACTCAACATGATATAGTTAAGCTTATTGCTTGCTGTTTTAATAAAATACTTAACATAACCTGCAATAGCTGCACCTGGAGATACAGTACTGTCAGGCTTTTGAGCAGGAGGAGGTATATTTGCTGTCGGTGAAATTAATGACCCTGCTGCATCCACCATCATGGTCGTACCATCAGGAAATATGAATAAGGTACACTCACCTCTGCCTGTATTGATAGCATGTATATCCAGGTAGCCCTGCTCCCACTGAGCTAATGCTTTTCCTATCTCACTTTTGGGGTTCCTACCGCGATCAGCGTTGAGATTTAACGACTGACTGAATAGGACCAAAATAATAAAAATGCCTGCATAAAATTGCTGTTTCCCCAGTCTCACCATAAATTATCTGTTAATAAAAAATAAATCGGTATCAAAGTTCAGTCCTCACAACTGTTATATCAAAAGTAAGAGCTTATCTTATCGTTATATTTTCAGGGCCATAATGTTTACTATTTTGCAAATTGTACGGTCTTACCTGCGTGTAAAACTATTTTAGTTCGAAAAACACATCAATAATAGTAATAATAACATTTTTTGATATGTTTACCGGTTAGGTGAAAGATCGTTATCCAAATAATTCTACGATAAGAACATAGAAAAATGAGTACATTTATACTTAAGTTTTATGGAAGAAAAAGAAGTAACCATATATGATATAGCCAGGGAATTAGATCTGGCTTCTTCAACCATTAGCCGTGCTTTAAAAAATGACCCTAAAGTCAAGCTTAAAACGCGCAATAAAGTTCACCAGATGGCGCAAAAAATGGGGTACCAAAGTAACCCGTTTGCCCGCAGCCTGAGGAATAAAAGAAGTTTTCTGATTGGTATCATAGTGCCCAGATTAACCAATCATTTTGTTTCCTCTGCTATATCCGGGATAGAAGACACGCTAAGCACCAAGGGGTATAATATTATTATTGGGCAAAGCTATGGGCAGACTGATAAAGAGATTTCAGCCTTAAAAATGTTAATGGATAACAGGGTTGACGGGCTTTTGATATCATTAGCAGACTATGCGACAAGTCTTGAGCACATTGATCAGTCAACAAAGAAAAAAATACCTTTAATATTCTTCGATCAAGTGCCGGATCTTACCGATAGTTCCGTTATTGTGATAGATCATGCGCAGGCAGCTTATCTTGCAACCAAACATTTGATACAAGCAGGCTGCAAAAAGATAGCCCATGTAACCACCCATGTGAATCATAGTATTTATGCAGAAAAATATGCTGGCTACAAAAAAGCACTTTTCGAAAGTGATAAGAAATTAAAAGAAGAACTGCTGGTATTCGATGACTTAAGTAGTATTGAATCGGGTAAAAATGTTGCCTCCCATATTCTAAAAATGAATAAGCGGCCGGACGGACTGTTCTTCGAAAATGACAGTTCTGCAGCCGGCTGTATAGCCAGTCTGAAAAAAGCAGGGCTTAATATTCCGAAGGATATAGCAGTAGTTGGTTTCAACGATGAGCCCATTGCATCACTTTTAGATCCTAATATTTCAAGTGTTACCTATTCAGCGTATGAGATCGGCCGGGTGGCTGCACAAAATATCCTGCTGCAGATTGAAAACCCGGAAATGCCAAAGATTTCTAAAACTGTTTTACCCGCCCGTTTGATTGTGAGAGAATCCTCTTCAAGATGATCTTTCTTGTCCAATGAAGCTCGTTCAACGGGAAATCTTAGTATCTTAACTTATAATGGGATTATTATGTTGATTTTTTAATATACTCTAACCGACAGGCAATGCAGGTTCGATTATTGTTATCTTGCTACCAACTGAAAAATTTCGACTACTAATTTGTTCCACCAAAAGACTGAGTGCTGTAGAACCAGCCAATTCTTTACGGAAGTCTATCGAGCATAAATCGGGTTCGACCATCTGACACAATGATTCATTGCCAAAACCTATAACGGTCGTTTTAGCAAAAATATTGCTGCCTGCTTTTTTCAGGAACTTGATAAATCCTGCAGCTACCCAATCATTCGTAACAAATATCCCTTCAGGTAATACTCCATCTTCGAACATTTGTGCAGCTATCTCCATTCCTGCTTCTATTGTGCTCTCACTAACGATCCATGGCTCCTGCAAAGCCTGCCCTGATTTTTTTAAGGCGTCACGATACCCCAGGTATTTTTCGAGATCGGATGCCGTATTTGTCAATGCGGCGGTAATCATCATAATTTTCTGACAACCTTGATCGATTAAATAATTTACAGCCAGTTGTCCGCCTTGTCGGTAGTCAGTGCTTACACAGTGATATCGACCCGGATTTTCCACGTTGCCAACTATAACAACGGGTTTGCCCAGTTCGTCTAAAAAGTTCAAGTCAAGTTTTGCGTGGTCTGAGTAACAAGCAATAAATCCATCAAAATTATCCAGCCCAGTCCGGAGAGACTCTTTACCTAATACATTTAAAATAGCAATCTCATATCCCGCTTTGCCCGCTATGGCTTCAACTCCGGAAATAATCTTGTTAATATTAGGGTCGGACAGGCTTTCAATCAATACCGCTATTCTGGCATACGCTGAACCTGATTGTGTATTACAAGTAATACTACCCCCCTGGAGGGCATTGGCTGAAAAAGCGGGTCGGCGACTTCTAGTGCGCAGTGCAGCATGAAATGCCGGACGGCCTTCGTCGTTACTTTCATTTAAACCGACCTTCAGGAGATCAAAAACGGCAATTTGGGGCTGTTGAGTGGATAGACTTTTGTAAGGCACTTTGAATCGTTTATTACAAACAAAAGTGCAGGGCAACGCCAAATAATTAGAAAACCCATGTTGAAAAGATTGTAACCCATGTTGATTTTATGCATAATAACATTAAAAATCAATCTATTGCCCATACTGACTCGGTGAAACACCGAATTTCTCCTGGAAGCTTTTAGAGAAATAGGATACACTGGCAAACCCAACTTCTTCGGCCACCTGCCCTACTATCGCATTTGGATGAGTAAGTAATTCGGCAGCTCTATTGAGGCGAATAGTTTTTATAAAGTCTCGCGGAGATTGCCCGGTCAGGGCCATTAATTTCCTGTAAAGACCTGTTCGATCCATATGCATGCCGGCACTGAACTTCTCAACCGTATAGTCTGTATTAGACAGGTTCTGGTTGACACAATTGACAGCACGCTCCAACAGGTCTCTATCAAGTGGGTTGGTAGTAAGACCCTCAGCCTGTACATTTTTTCCGGTACTGAACATTTTCTGCCGGTCTAAAAATAGCTGCATCAACTTACGGATACGTAATTTGAGCATGTCCATATCGAAAGGTTTTACCAGGTAGGCATCTGCGCCGGCATCATACCCCTCATATTGAGCTTCATCGGAAGCGCGTGCCGTGAGCATGATAACAGGCGTATGCGATATATTAATATTTCCTCTTATAGCTAAACACAAATCGATTCCACTCATTTCCGGCATCATCATATCTGTAATGATCAGGTCTGGCTGTCGTTCAACCGCGAGCTCCAATCCTTTCTTACCATTACTGGCTGTGAAAACGGTGTAATAGCTTCCTAATTCGGCCTCCAGGAATTCCAGTAATGAGGTATTGTCCTCTACGATAAGGACAGACTTCTTGGTATTGGATCCGTTTTCATCGGTCTTATATTCCAGCCTCCCAACATTTAGAACAACTTTTAAAACAGTCGAATACAATGCGTCATCCGAAACCTCTACATAGCCTTCGTGTAATTCTGCATATTTCTTCACCAGGTAGAGCCCTATACCACTTCCCGTTTGGCCTTCATGCTGGTTATATGCCTTGTAGAACCTGTCGAAGACCGCTTCTTTTTCGGAAGCAGGAATACCTATGCCTGTATCGGCCACTGTTAATACCAACTCATCTTTACCTTCCATAAACGCCTTCAAAACAATCCTTCCTCCATCAGGAGTGAATTTAAACGCATTAGCAAGCAGGTTCATCACCATGCGGATCACCTTTTTCTTGTCCAGCCAAACGCCCGCTATATCGGCAACACTGACCTCAAAGGCTATTTGCTTTTCTGCAGCCAGCTGACCGTAATTCAAAGCCAGCTCTGACAGGAATGACAGGTCTTCAACGTAGCTTACATGAAGCAATTCACCGGATTCATCGATCTTTTTGAATTCCAGCAGTTGGTTGACTGTGTCCAGTAACAGGTCGGCATTACTTTCTATACGCCGTAGATTATCTTTAACCTCTATATCTGACACTTTTTGGATCAAAGCACGAAGCGGTGTTATAATTAAGGTCAGGGGCGTTCTTAGATCATGGCTGATATTGGTTAGAAATCTTGACTTTTCCCGTTCGATTGCTTCCACTTGCTGTTGCAATCTGATCTTTTGCTGTCTTGCATTGTACATTTTAACCAGCCAGTACAATGTAATAGCCAGCAACAATGAATAGAATATTTTTGCGTAAACCGTTGCCCAGATAGGTGGTTGAATAGAAATAATCAATTCCTTTGCAGCTACAGGCCAATGAAGCCCGTCGAAACTTGCCATTACAGTGAATTTATATTCACCCGGGGGCAGATTAGTATAGATAGCTTCACCCAAATGCTGCCCCGGCATTTCCTCCCTCCACTGCTTATCTACACCCGATAACTGGTACCTGAAATAGGTTTTCCCTGGATTTACATAATTCAACCCGGAAAACTGGATACCTATAAAATTCTGATGATGATTTAAAGTAATTTGACCAGTTTGAGAAAGGGGCCCCTTTAATAACACTTTACCGTCGTACTGCACATTTTCTTCAACAGGTCTCCCAAATAGCTTCAGGTTGAAGATGGTAACCGAAATGTCGGGTATGCCAGCCTGAACGTAATTCTTTAAATAATTCAACCCATCTAAATTGCCAAAGTAAAGTTGATTATTGTTCGACAGATAACAGGCTCTTCCTACAAAAGCGTGTTTACTAATGCCGTCATTTTCGTTATAGTTATGTATGGTAAACTGGTAATCTGTACCCAGGCGCTTTTTCTCTACACGACTGATCCCCTTTGAGGTAGTAACCCAAACGGAATGGTCTGCATCCTGTACAATGGCCTTAACGCTGTTGTTTACGAGCCCTTCAGAAGTGCCCATTTTGTACATGTGCCTCTTTACCGGATCCCATACATATAGTCCACCATAAGTACCCAACCATAAAAGGCCCTCTTTATCGGCAAATAAACAAACTAAAACACGTACATCGGGTGGCAAAGCAGCAGGCATATACCTTCGGTCTTCGTAGGCATACTTAAGTGTCTTTTTCGAAGGATCAATAAAAAACAAGCCATTATTACAGAAGCCTGTCCAATGGCCATTCCAGATAATAAGCTGTCTTATATCCGGTAAAATATGCTGAGCAAACAAGGTTTCTACGCGTTTCGAAGCTTCATCAAATTGCAATAGTCCGTGATTGGACGTACCTATAACCAATGTTCCGGCAACGGGTTCCATAATGCTATAAGGATACACATCAAGCACTTTTGACACAGAACCATTGGGTTGCATCGAATACAAACCATCTTCCGCACCAACCCATACAATTCCAGATGCGCTTTTAAACATAGTATGGCATCTCAGCCCCGCAACCATTAATCTGATTTTTGAACGGTTAGCCTGGTCAATATCTTCGGTGTAGATGCCATTCAAAGTACCGATCAGTAACCTGCCTGACAGTTCTTCAAAGCAGAATACCTTCAAATCATCTGTTCCCCTAAACTCAAAAAAAGATGAATTGAATCCCGAAAAACTAAATCTATACGGGTTGTAATAATATAACCCTTTGTTGGTACTCATCCATACCCCATCCTGGTTATCACAAAAAACATTTGCGATGCCACTATGCACCTGCTGCCCGTCATTTAGTAAAATCCCCGAAAAGAATTGTCCTGAACTACCGTCAGGTTTGAAATACCAATACCCATCTGTACCAGCTACCCATAGCCCGCCGCTTTTGTCGAACGCTAGATGGCTGATTTTTTGCTGGGAAGTCCTGATTACGGTAGACTGTTGCCGGGTTTGGCTATCGAATTTCACAAGGCTGCAACCGCCCCTGTAATCATCTGTTGCCAGGTACAAAAACCGCCCTGACATAACAATGAAATTCACCCAGGAGGTGATTTCCTTTTTCTCATTGATATCAACAGTGTACAGCTCTTTAAAAGTAGCCCTTGCAAAACATTTTACCAATCCGGACCTGTAAATAATAAAGAACTTATCGCCCGAGCCGGTTACACTATTTACAACGTCATTGGTATGGTAAACTTTGAAGGCCGGCAATGCCAGCCTTACTTTCCGGGTACTGCGGTCATAGCAATACAACTCATCTTTAACAGACAGTAACCAAATATTCTTTTGTTCATCCAGGAAAATATTTTTAGGTTTTTCTGAAAAACCTAATTCTTGTAACAGCTTACCCGGACTCTCCTCATATTTTTCAGATGCAATATTTATTACGGTTAAACTTCTCTGATTTTTGATCCATACCCGTTCATCATCAACATAGGAGAAATGATTACTGGTATAATCAATAACCGGCAGAAAATTAACGGTGTCTAGTGGGATATTTTTTACTGATCCTACATTGTACAAATTGGTGGAACTTTCGGTTAATATAATCAATCGGCCATCAGGTAGCTGATTGACCAACCTGATCTGATCCTCATTCAGCTCTGCCCTGCGCTCAAAAGGAGAAAAAACAAATTGCTGCGCAAAACAGGGGCGGCACAACACCAGGCTTAATGCGAAAATCAGAAAAGATTGAAAAAGCAGTGCTGATTTCATTTTTATGATACCCAAAAACTTAAACGATGATTTGATAATTTTTTCTATAAAAACGGCTCCACACAAAAGTAACAGATATCAACACAGTAAAGTATTATTAATGATTTTAAAGAAAAAGCTACTCAAGAGCGTGAGCACCTAAAAATAGTGACAAGATCGATATCAAATTCAGGAAATTTTGCGCTACTCCACTAATACTATTTCCTTGCCTTCAGGATGGAGCATCTATGCAATATACAATGGTTCATTATATAAAAAGGGCAGATGATTAGACAATCGCCGCCCGTTTGCTTTGCTATATGAAAATACTTATTTACAAATTGTTATCCGCAATAATAACTATCGGCGAGCCCTCTAAGGGAACACTTCATCGCTCTATCCTTCTGAATTTAGTATTACGTTATAAGTTTTCACCACACCCCTATAATTAAATTTTACAATGGCTTTTCCGGAAGCCGATTCGGGTTGCATTACAGTAATCTTCACTGAGCGATTATCAGACGATGCCGTAACTTTGGGCAGTGCGGTTGTACCCGATGGAACTTTATAAGTTGCTTCGTAAATATCGTATCCCACAATACCGTTAGCATTGGTAGATCGAACAGGTGTTGCAGGCAGATCAATATTCTTTCCATTAACAGCAATCTTAACAGCCGGAACCACAGGGCGATTTATTTTCTTTTTATTGGAACTAAATCCAAGGCCCGCCAGATCAAAAAGCTCGCCTGTCCCCTCTCCCTCTGCCACCAGGTAAATAGCATGTTTTTTATCCAGTTGGTCTACGTGTTTGGCTACATCTATAGTAAATTGTGTTATTTCCTGCTTCGCATTGGCTGGCACTATTACTTCTCCTATTTTTTTCCCTTTCCAGGCAGCATTATCCCATGGCCCATCTAACCAAACATTTACCTTAAAGCCGGCGGTCGTTTTAGGTGTGAGAAACAGGTTGAACGCCGTTTGATTACCAGCCTTAGTACCTTCAAAGGCTTGCAATCCGTTCTTATCCTGTGGTAATCCACCAAATCCGAAATACTTATAACCTATAATGTTGCCGTTTTTAACTTTATCAACAGGCATGTGATTGTCCCATATATCCCATGAGTCCTGTTGAAGCCCAACGTTAGAAAGATAGCAGGCATAACCTGCAGAGTAATATTCATAAGGATTGAGACCGTAAAAGTGAAAGCCTTCTGATGTAACTTCTGCACCTTTGTACTCGCGCCCCTCACTATCTTTTGCAGTCCACAAATTGTCTTTCCCATAAGGGTCATAAGCCCTGATAGTAAGAGTGCCACCTTCAGCCACTTTTTTTTCGTCCCATTTAACCGTCACCGGAGCCACCATAGCCTGGCGTGCGAAACCGAATCCTCTCGGAGGGCGGTGATAAAAAGCATACCATTGACCATTGATATCCTGTATACTTCCGTGTGTATTATGGCCGGCATTGGTTCCCAGTATGGCAGTGCCGTCCTGATTGAGCACCGGTGCACGTGAATCTACCAGAACACCTCCACTCTTCCACGGACCCAAAGGCGAGTCTGCATAAGCGTAGCGCAGGGTAGAATTAGAACTTCCCATACCGTAGTCCGGACCGGAATAGCCGCTATATACCGTAACAAATTTATTGCCCACTTTACGTATAGAAGAAGCTTCAAAGAAATTGAAAGTGCCCAGATCTTCACCAGGGAAAATATGAGGATATTGGGTGCCCGCAGGTTCGCGCAAAGGCCCTCCGTATCGCACACTGGCGGGTAAAAACGGCCTCGAAATTGCGGTTCCAGGTCTAAGAGAGTACATCGTTTTCTGATCCAACTCAGCTGCCACTGATCCCTGAAAGCCCCAGTAACCATAAGCTCTGAAGCCGATTTCATAATCCGGATCCTTGGGATCAGTAATGTAATCGATATAGATCGCAGGATCGAAACCCAAAATACTTCCGGGAACAGTGCTCTTGCCGTCAGGTGTGAGATTAACGGGCGTAAACGGTCCATCGGGCCGGCTTCCCTTTGCAACCATCGCTTCCCTGTTGCGACCACGGCTGTGAGGATAGAGATAATATTCTTTAGTACCATTTTTACGTTTGATCTCAACCAGATCCGGAGCATACATCACATCCCATTGACCATCGATCGGGTAGGTAAAAACAGGTCCTTCGTCCCGCCAGCTGGTCAGGTCTTCGGCCGGAGCCGACCATATCCTTATATCGGGGCCGCAGTAACTATTCACTCTCAGATCGTGCGACCCAATAATATAAGCCCTGTATTTCCCCGGACGGTCAGGATCTTCAAATACACGGGGCTCGCCATCAGGTAAATGCTCCCATAAAGGCAAATAGGGATTTCCTGCAGCTTTATGCACGAATTTGGCTGTGGTATTTTTGGTTGCAGGTGCTTTTTGACCATAGGTCTGCACCATAGAAAACAAGGCAGCTGTTGCAAAGAGAACACCGGCAGCTTGTTCTTTGAATCGAAATTTTAATCTTTTCATATTTTTTATCGCGTTATCTTAATCTTTGATATTTCTATGTTTTGTTCCAAACACAGATCGATGTAAAAAGCCGTTTGCTACTAACCAACAACAGGCCGCGCCTAAATGACAAATCGTTACACCGCTTTTTATCTCACTGCAAGCAATAGTCATGTCCTTTTATATCTACTTTAATTGTATTAAAGACAAATAAAGATACAATAAAAATGCAATCGATTGCATTTAAATAAACATTTTTCTTGTAAGAATGTGATTACAAAACTTGTGATAGGTATTGAGTAGTAAAACGGGCCACTAATTCGACAACCGGCGGCCCTTTTGCTTTGCTATGTGGGGAAAAACTTTTGCTTTGAGCAGGCTGTCGAACGTTACCACGATAATTTCAATGGACCAACGTTTTGCCGGCACTATGCATATATGTTACATTATAATACAGCAGGTCAAAAAGCCGGCGGGCCTCCCTGCGGGCGTCCTCCCGGAAATTGTCCCCCGCCTCCACGCCAGTCACCCCCGGGCATTGAGGCATTGGCCTTACCGAAGTTGCGCAGGCTGTAAGTAAACGTCAACATAAAATATTGTTGTAACACACGGGTTGTTGTTGTTTGAATAAGGTTGAAATTGTTAAGGGTTTGACTAAAATTGTTGTTTTGTTTTAGAATATCAAAAACAGAAAGCTTCAGCTCTGCCTGTTTTTTCGACAGGAATTTTTTACCTATCGCCGCATTCCACAAGGTATATTCTACCCCTTCTGCATTTTCAAGCTTATAATTTTGGTATACAATATTTGAATTGAAAAACCAGCCGGATTTTGACAAGAGGTTTAAGTTTGCGCCCGGACTTTGCTGAAGATAGTTTTGACCTGCACTGGCATTATTTAATGTACTGGAGGTTTGCGTATAGTTGACATCATAATTTACAGTAAAATCAACAAACTCACTCACATTGCTGCTTAGCACAATACCGCCACCAAAAGTATTCCGGGTTACAAAACCAATAACGTCGTTGTATTTGCTAGGCGTTTTACCATAACTATAGTTAGAAGTTATATTGAAGTTGGATTTAATAAACTTTACCGGAAATGCATACACCAGCAAACCAGAAAAGTTCCGGTATCCATTCAGGTTGATATAGGTAGTGTTGGTGATACCTTTATCATTTACGACATCAGTCGAGATATAATTATCTATCAGATTAAACGATACATTGGCGGTAATACTGTTACTGTTTTTAGTATTCGCGTAAATATATCTTATAACACCGCGATGGTTGTATGCCTGCTTAAGGTTAGGATTACCAATAACCACGCTGGTTTGATTAGAACTATCTATAACATCCTGCAGCTGGTCGATAGATGGAAAGTCGGTACCCGAACGGTAGAAAATACGTGTGTTGCCATATTTGCCCACTTTTTTATTCCACATCAGGTTAGGAAGAAAAGCGAAAAAGTTCTGATCTACCTTTCCTACTGTAGGCTTTTGTCTTTCACTATACAGATTGGAGTACTGAAGATCAAAACCGGCCGAAAGCTGATTGTCTCTGCCCCTGCCCAGGCGGTAATTAAAGCCACCGTTATGCGTAACTACTGTATTCTGGAACTGGTTCGACTGCGGTGTATTAGGCAAGGTATAATCAACACCATCATAGTCGAAGGTTTCCTGGTTACGTTTGTTAATACGTTTGGCGGGTGTGTAGCTGAGTTCTAATATACCATTCTTTCCAAATGGTTCAGTGAAGTTCATCCTGGCTGAATAGTTGGCGCTATTGGTGGGATTGGTCCGGTATTGATCGCGAACGCCGGGCAGGTTGATTTCCTCGTACTTATCGATATTGGTAAGGTTGTAGTTCTCACCATCGTTTTCGCTGAAGTTAGCCTGCAATGATAGAGAAAAGCTTCTGCCGGTTTTTTTGAATGCCCGGCGATACATCAGGTTGTTTCCAATATTAAACCCATTTCTTATTGATCTGCCGGATGCATTGCTGATATATGAACTATCCCCGTCGCCATATATTGCTGAAGTATAGTTGGTAGAGTTGCTGTTGTTGTTTTGGAAGTTCCAGCTTGGGATATAGGTGATGGTATTGTTTGAATCAATTTTATATTCAAACCTCATATTAAACCGGTGATTATTGTTGTCCGATGCAGAGGCGTTTCTTATTGTTAGATTCAGCACCCTGTTATCGCGGGTAATTGTAGGTGAAAAGGTTTCCGTTTCATTTATATTTCTACCATTAGAGAAAAAATATGAGCCGCTCACATTGATTTTTTTGCCCCATTTGTCAGAATAATTGAGGCCAAATGCATTAGTGGTATTGATGCCCCCGGCCTGGCCAAAAGACATTCCGCCGCCGCCGAATCCTCCTCCACCAAATCCGCCACGCCCGCCGCCTCCACGTCCACCACCACTCATCATACCTAATAAATCCTGCTGCGCAAAATTCTGAACATTGATGTTATTAAAATTACCTATAAGAGTGATCCGGCGATCGCCTTTAAAGAAGCTGGTATTTCCACCCGCTGAATAGGTTTTATCGGTTCCATAACCCGCGAAGATTCGGCCGAACTGCCCGTTACGCATGCCCCCGCGCGTAACAATATTGATGGACTTCATCGTATTGCCATCATCAAATCCTGTAAGCTGGGCCTGATCACTCAGCCGATCAAAAAGCTGTATCTTATCAACTACTTCCGCCGGCAGATTTCTAAGGGCCATATTAGCATCATCACCAAAAAAGTCTTTTCCATCCACGGTCACTTTTCTCACCTGTTCCCCCTGACCGGTTACTGTCCCATCCCGCCCTACGGTTATTCCTGGCATCTTTTTAATCAGATCTTCCACCGTAGCATCCGGGTTTACTTTATACTGAGAAGCGCTAAACTGTGTAGTATCGCCCTTCTGACTGACTGCCGGCGCGCTTGCTACTATTACAACCCCCTCCAGTGTTGTTGTTTTTTTAGGAATATAAACGTCATCCATATCAACTGATGGCTCAACAGTTGTTAATGATACAGCCCTGGAAAAAGCTTCGAAGCCTATCGCCGTTGCCCTTAACACATAATTACCGGTTTCCAGGTTTGAGAACAGGAAGGTCCCAGACGAGTCAGAGACGGTAGTCTTCAGTGTACTACTGTCTGCAGCCTTTAGTAATTGAACGGTTACCCCTTTTACTGCAATACCTTCAACAGGGTCCATCAGTGTACCTTTCACCGTTTGCGTATACCCACTAATGCCAAGCATCATAAAAAATAAAAATCCAGCTAATCTCATAAAATTTATATTAGGCCATTTGACGCTTAAACCCTTTACTACCTTCGCTTTTTAACCGAAAAAAAGAAATCGATTGTAATTTTAGAAAATATTAAATTTAGTAGTAAAAAATCTAGCTATTCAAACGAATAATAGTAAATAAAATGATATCGGTTTCAATAATATCAAATATGCGCCCCCTATCCATTATTTTTTTGACATGATGGATACAGTTATCGCGTAAATTTCCAGTAATCGAAGTACATCATATTAACAGGTGCTTTGCCTTTAAAAACAAAAAACAGGTCGTGCACACCTTTTATTTTATTTTCCAGCTTCAGGTCTGTTATTGCCCATCGATCGCTACCGCCTGTCATCGGTATTTTTAAGGTTCCTGCAAGCGGGCCATCTGGTTTGTCAAGCCGGATCTCCATGGTAACGCCACCATTGTGCGTAGTGCCTACCCGTGCAGAAAATGTGGAAGCACCGTTCGCACCAAAATCTACATTTTTGACACTGCTGTAAGCGCCGTTTTTTGTTGCAGTGACAAACACACCTACTTTATTATTCTGACCCGCCTTTACACCCTCAGACCAGGATATTGTTTCGGCCTGTACCATTTGATACGGATTTAAGGGTGCAATACTTTTTGTAATGCCTTCCGTCATTTTAAAAGGTGTGATAGACCCATCTTTATTAAATTTCAACTCATCTACACAAACCGAGCGCGTGAAGCCGCCGCCTCCCGGCAAAGCCCCGTTGTGATAAAAGAAATAGGTTTTACCCCTGAAATCAATAACTCCCGGATGATTAGTAAACGATTTACCCTCTGCAGGCATTATGATGCCACCATATTTCCAGGGGCCCTCCGGACTATTGCTGGTGGAGTAACCAATAAACTCGGGTAAGGGGCCTCCAGGCCAAAACAGGTAATACAGACTGTTGCGCTTATAAAGCCAGGGACCTTCTTCATACTTCGTAGGCCGCTTGGGATCGCCATCCCGCTTTCCGAAAGAAGCTTCCGTCATAGGTACTTCCACAATATCACCCGAATAAGAGATCATGTCTTCATTTAACTTCACATATTTGAGTTTGGGGTTGCCCCAATACATATGCGCCTGCCCGTCATCATCAATAAAAACCGTTGGATCGATATCGCCCCATTCACTTTGCACCAAAGGCTTTCCCAACGGATCATAAAAGGGTCCCATAGGACTGTCACCTACGGCAACACCGATAGCTCCCCGGTTATTGATCTTTGAAATCATTGGAACATATAGATAAAACTTACCGTTTTTTTCTACACACTGTGCCGCCCAGGCGTCCCCTTTCCCCCATTCAAAATCAGAATAAGAGAGAATAACGCCATGATCTGTCCAGTTTACCATATCATTGGTTGAATATACCTTCCAGTCATTCATCGTGAACCAGGTGGAAGCATCTTCATCATGTGTGGTATACACATATAACCTGTCGTTGTATACCATTGGGGCTGGATCTGCCGTATACATGGTCTGTACAATGGGATTTTGGGCCCTTAAGCCGGTTAGTCCACCAAACATTATTGTTGTGCCTACTATTATTTTACTCAAAAAACTCATCTTCAAATATTTATTTTTTAAAAGTCCTGGCGACACGCAGCTTCAAGCGCAAAAGCGAAATACTATTTAGAATGAGAGGAACCAATTCGCAAGCCGATAAACATCGTAAGCAACCAGGTGCGGGTCTTAGATCTACCGCTGTTATGCTATCGCATGGTGAACCATAGTATCCGGTACTATTTATTAAACATCCAGTAATCAAAATTAAAAAGCTCCCTTCCTGCGGTTATATTCTCCCCCTTAAATACCAGGTAAACATCCCGAACGCCGGTTATGGGTTCTACTAGGGCTTCAGTAAGCGTTTTCCATGTTGTCCAGCTACCTGTGCGCGGCACCTTAATGGCGGCCAGTTTTCTTCCTCCAACACTGTCTATTCGTACTTCCAGTAAACCGCCATCAAGACCGGCGGCAACAGTTGCGGAAAAACTTTTCGGAGCGGTATTTCCAAAATCAACGGCACGTACTTTTATATAGCCGCCGGTACGAATGCCGGAAACATAGACACCCGTTTTTTCCATTTCGGTTGTGGTACATTTTTCCGACCATGCAATGGTTTCTGCTTCAACCCGACTATAGGGGTTGAGTTTACCAACCGGTTGAACGCCCTCTTTGGTCATAGTAACCAGCGGTATGGTACCATCGCTATTATACTTAAAGGTTTCTATTGCCGAAGAACGGCCATAGCTACCTCCACCTTTTAACGTACCCGTATGATAAAATAAATAAGAATTGCCTTTGAAATCGATAATGCCGCCATGATTGGTAAAGCTGTTAGTAGGTTGATCCACCATGATCCTTCCCTGGTATTTCCAGGGACCTGTCGGACCATTGCTAATGGAATAAGATAAGGTTTCTTTTCCCTTGTCCATGCCGGCAAACATCTGGTAGTAGATGCCATTGCGTTTATAAAACCATGGGCCTTCTACGAACATATCCTTATTAGGTACTGCCGGCGCTGCCTGAGCATTTTGATTATTCTGCCCTCCTCTGGGTCTTCTTACGCCGCCAAAAGTTTCGAGCGTTTGTGGCACTTCTACTATATCTCCGGAATAGGAAATCATATCTTTATTCAGCTTAACATATGAAAGACTACCATTACCCCAGTATAAATAGGCCTGGCCGTCATTATCAATGTATGCGGTAGGATCGATGTTCGACCAACTGCCGGTGCTGATCAAAGGTTTGCCGATGGCGTCCTTAAAGGGCCCTGTAGGGCTATCTGCTACAGCCACTCCGATTGCCATGTCATTATTGATGGTTTGAGCACAGATATACCAATAAAATTTGCCATTGCGCTCTACGCACTGCGCCGCCCAGGCCCTGTCCCTTGCCCATGAAAACGACTCTAAAGCAATAGGCACCCCGTGGTCCGTCCAGTTTACCATATCTTCAGAAGAATATACCCTCCATTTCGTCATATAATAAAAATCAAAGCCCGGAATATCATCGCCTGTATACATGTACACACGACCTTTGTATACCATTGGTGCAGGATCGGGTGTATAATTTGTTTGTACGACAGGGTTTTGCGCTGTTAAAGCCCCGCCAACCAATAGCAAAGCTATTGTACTAAAAAAAGATCTATTTTTTTTCATACTATATGTATTGTTTGCACTAAAACTTTGTGATAGACAGTTATTCTTTGATATGTAATGGTTTTCCGTTATAAACAATATTTCTGGTTACTGCAGGTTTACCCTGGGTATTCACCGCACCCAAGAAAACAACTTTAAAGGTCCTCGTTGTCAATTGCCCTTTGAAGTGTCCCGTGCTTGCTCCTATTGTTAGCGTGCCGGACGCGTCATTCCATCGGAAAGGGATCGTGGCATATTGGCCCTTTTCATAATTATAATTGTCGCCCTCGTCTTCATAAAGTTCAAACTGTCCGTTAGCACCTTTATAAATACGGATTTCCAGGGTATCGTTTGGTTTCTCAGAACTGTACTGCATTACTTTTCCTATTGGCAAGATGGCACCTGCTTTTACGAACACTGGAATTTTATCCGGAGGCGCCGGCGCTTTAATAGTTTGTCCACCGCTAAAATATTTATTGGTCCAGAAATCGAACCATCCGGCATGTTTTGGCAGATAAACTTCCCACTCTGACACGCCTGCTTCTGTTACGGGAGCGACTAATAAAGATTTACCAAACATATACTGATAACGCAGGGCTATAGCTTTTTGATCATCTTTGAAGTCCATGATCAACGGCCTTAAAATGGTCGAGCCCTTGCTCGACACCTGCCAACCCGACGAATAGATATATGGAAGTAATTGATAGCGGGTATTGAGCATGCTACGCATATTGTCTTCTACAGTATCTCCATATTTCCAGGGTTCTGTTTCTGTTTGATAACCATGCATGCGAAAGACGGTATTAAAGGTGCTCCACTGAAACCAACGGGTTAAAATATCATGATAGCTTTTGTCCGTATATTGTCCCATCCCCGGGCGGAAGAAGCCCCCGATATCGGTAGTCCAGTAAGGCATTCCTGTTAGAGAAAAATTGAGCCCGGCAACGATCTGGCGCCTGTACACATCCCAATCCCAGCCGATATCGCCACTCCAGTTAATTGTACCGAAACGCTGCTGGCCTGCAAAAGCAGAACGGGTAAGAATGGTTACCCGCTTACCAGGGTTTGTTTTTCGCTGCCCGTCATACACAGCCTGGCTTACAAAAAGAGGATAAGTTAACCGATAAAAATCGCCTAATCCATAATAGGTTTGTTTCCCCACCAGTGCATCATTTTCCGGCTCGGTAGCATCCATCCACCACGAATCCACACCGTAATTGAAGAGGTTATTGTTGAGTGCGTTCCAGTGGGTTTGGCGGGTTTCCGGATTGTAAATATCAATCCAAGGGCTATTAGGAATATACAAATTTTTATCAAGATATGGTTTAGCCACCTCGGATTTTTTATCCAGGTTTTCCCAAACTGAAACAGAAAATTTTGCATTCATATCGTGCAGCTTTTTTATGAACTTATCAGGATCTGGAAAATTGGCCTCATCAAATTTTGGTACTCCCCAGCCATACTTGCCCCAGTACTGCCAATCCTGTACAATTACATCCAGCGGCAGCTTCCTTTTTCTGAATTCCTGAACAGTCTGTATCAGATGCTTATCAGAAGTATATCGTTCCCTGCATTGCCAGAAGCCATAGGCCCATAAGGGTAACATCGGAACCTGACCAGATACATTGCGATAATTGCTAATTACTTCGTCTGCATCTTTGCCGCAAAAAACCACATAATCCAGCGCCTTAGCATTGACAGACCGGAAGACCGTTTCATTGCCCGCCAGCTTCCAGGATAGTTTTGGCGTATTGCTGGCTTTACAGATAACCTGTACCGTATGCCTGCCTGCTTTTAATGATACAATTTTACTCGCTGCGGGAGGTAACCACTGGTTGGACTGATCGATGTGCGTAACGCCGTCAATTACCAGCAAATGCCGGCTTTCCATGTTTCCCAGGTCAAGCATCATCGTATAGTCTCCCTCTTTATCAACTGTAAAAGTCCCCTTGTAAACAGCCTGCTGGCGCGATACGCGCTGCGTACCGGAGGTAGTAGTCACTTCTATCTGACCTTTATCTCCCGAAGTCGTATCCTGCTTTTGAAGGACTATTAACTGGTCAGCCGGATTAAATTCAGTAAGACCATATTGGTGCCACAATAAGCCGTAACCCTTACTGGAATATAAAAACGGTATCGCTATTTGCGAATTGACCTGAGTAAGTTTACGTGATACATTCCGAAGATTAAAATGCCCGTCCTGAAACTGCCCCAAACCGAAAAGAGATTCATCTGGCGGAGATTGAAAGGACTGCTCTGCTACATAACAGGCCTGTCCCTCTACCGCATTGGGTTTTAAAAGACGGCTGCCCCCTTTTTCACTCAAAAAAACCTTACCTGTTTTATCGGCAAAACTAAGCGTGCCTTTCTTCTTATCAAAAATGACAGAAACTGCATTGGTGCTTAATTTCAGAACTTTTGGCGTCTCCGAGAACCTGGCGGCAGCAACAGCAGGTGTGTGTATCAGAACAAATTCCCGCTCTTCCCTCAAATCTTTATGCCACTGTACCCTGATCGCTTCATCAGTAACGGGTATAACAGATAACACTCCCTCGGATAATTGAATGGAGAGCTTTCCTTTTTGCATTACATGCGATTGATAAGACTGCGCCCGCAGCATGAGTGACAGACAACATATCGCTACCAATAAGATAGCCTTCCTCAAACAATATCCTTTAGACAGGTTCATTTATTGTAATAAATTTAAAATTAGATATATAAACATTCGTCTACAAAGGAGTTGCCACCGCAACAAAACCACCCCTCCGCAACATTTTCACACTAATGGCTGATGTACTATCCACAACTGAATATGCCGTTGTCAATTCTTTATAGTGCTTACCGGCTGTAATTAACATAAGTTGCTACTTTACGTCCTTATGCTCATTATAATTCGCTATTTTTTTTACTTCAGTATAACCTCCAGCTTTTTGCCTGAATAGGCAATTGTTTTAATTTTCCCGTTTGGCAATACAATATCGAAGGTTCTGCTCTGAATCATATTACTATATGATCCTCTTCTCTGGCCAATGGTCAGGCTTTGAGATTTATCGTTCCATAAAAAAGGTATTTCTGTATAATTTCCCTTTTCATCGAAGGTGGCAGGATAACCAACCGCCGAAAATATTTGTATAAATGACATTTATAAAATGAGACAAAGTGTTACTACCGTTTGCTGATATCACAACTACTTATCGTATAATATGGATTTTATATGATACCCCGGAAAGCTTTTTATAACATTCCGGGGTATACCAGGAATGTACTATTTGGTGTAAACAGCCTTCACCGTGCTTTCTCCCCTTGGTGAGCTGGATTGGGTAACTACTGAAAGCTGGCCGTCTTTGTTAATGCTCCAGCTTTCTGTGGATTTAAATTCTGAAGTTTGTCCATCGCGCTCAAAGCTCATAGTGCTGCTCACCACCAGCGTTTTGCCATCATCTGACCATTTTGCCGTTGATTTTCTTTTAGAACCACGAAAGCCTTCAGATTCGACTACCTTGCCGTCAAACGTCAACGTAACGGTATTAGTCATTGGGTCTCCGCCATTAAAACCGGGCGTTACTCTTGTAATTGCAATAGCGTTTTCCTTCTGCTCTGTCTTTATCGAAGTAGCAGCTCTGGCAAACTCTCCTAATTCACTTTTTTTCTCATCCAGTTTCCAGTCGCCGGAAAGGGTAGCACGTTGCGCAAACAGTGTGGTTGTGGCCAAAGTAACCAAGGCTACGAAAAAAATACGTGTAAATGTTTGTTTCATACTTTTAGATTTTATTGTTTTAAAAAAATGACAAGTTCCAGAGATACTATTTCCTATACTTCGAAAAAGGCTGGTAGGGAGAGATCTTCCAGCCAGATTACTTTTAAAGCTCCAACTTCTTTACTTAAACCTTATCCAATCGACTTCCACTTCTTTGCCTGTTTTTAGCATAATCACTACATCATTCACGCCGTTTGGCGCCTTCTTTACCGGGATTTCTACCTCGTGCCAACCCGACTTTTTGAGCAATTTGCATGAAGCAATTACTCCATTTTGTTTAGTACTTATTTGTAATATTGCATCGTCATCAGCTTTAACACGAACAATAGCTGTTTTGGCTCTCGGTGATCCAAAATCAACACTGTTATACTGTACCCAATCGCCGTCTTTGGAAAAGATAGTTTTCCACCCACCAAACGTATTCAGGGTGTCTACAAAAGCAACCGTTGCCCCGCTTATGTGGCTGTAACGATCTACCTGTATTTCTTTGAACGTATTAGAAAGTCCCACGCCTCTCAACGTTGGTATTATCTTTTGGATGGTTCCGTCGGGGTTAAAAAATAAACTATCCATTCTTACAGAACGGTTTTTATCAAACCGTGGTGACAGATCGTTATGATGATAAAATAAATACCATTGCTCTTTAAACTGTATTACAGACTGATGGTTCGTCCAGCATCCGGCGGGCGATTCATCCATGATAACCCCTGCAAATTTGAATGGCCCCAAAGGATTATCACTGGTGGCATATTCTAATCTTTCGATGCTATTTTCCACGTGAGGATAAGTCATGTAATAAATGCCGTTACGTTCAAAAACATAAGGTCCCTCTTTCAACCCCTTCGTTGGAAACTCTTTCAAGGTAAACACTTCAGAGTCTAACTCCAGCATATCGGATTTCAATTTGGCTCCATACAGGTTCCCCTGAGACCAATAGAGGTAAGCTTGTCCGTCTTTTTTATCAATAAAAACACCCGGGTCAATTCCGCGAACCCCCTTAACGGGCCTTTCTTCGGGTTTATAGGGTCCTTCCGGTTTATCTGCTACAGCTACGCCGATGGTGAAACCCCGGCCAATAGTAGAATCTTTGGGAGTGGCTGGAAAATAAAAATAGTATTTACCATTACGTTCAATGGCGTCGGGCGCCCACATGGCATAACTATCGGGTTTTACCCAGGGTACTTTATTTTGTGTAACAATCACGCCGTGATCGGTCCAGTCTACCAGGTTGGCTGATGAAAACACATGGTAGTCTTCCATGCAAAACCAATCTTTGCGGAGGTTTTTACCGTCGGGAGCAGGAATATCATGCGATGGAAACACATATACCCTGTTACCAAATACCCTTGCCGAAGGGTCGGCCGTGAATTGGTTGGTGATGAAAGGATTTTGTGCCGAAGCATTTACTCCTAATGCCAGCAACCCGGACAGCATTATCGGGCAAAATAATTTCCAGCACATGCAAATCGGTTTTATATTTTTCAATTAAATGTGCCTTTTGAAACAGGTACCATCTATAATAGTATCTGCTTCAATACCAGGCGAATCCTTTACCTATATCCCCCACCAACCTTTCAAAAAAACTAACGCAGTTTGTTCTTTTGATGATTGCCTCATTATTGCTTAATTGGTTATACGGAAATAATCAAAATCTGCATAACCCCCTGTATTTTTTGTAGCATAGTTAAACAGACCATACCGGTAGCCCATAAAGTGAGGAATGGTATAAGCCATTTTTAGTCTTGTACCTATAGGCGTCCACGTTTTGCCATCGAAGCTGTAAAAGAAATCAGCTACATCTTTTTTATTAGTGAAATCGCAGGATGCTTTTAAGTAAACGATATTTTGAGTGAGCGGAACGGTTGCGGCCACCACCGGCTTGTTATCGCTTGCATTGATCATTACGAGCGACTTCCTGTCTCCTTCGACTTTTACACCTAATATCCCGTAATTTCTTTGAAGTAACGTAATACCTGCAAAATCACCGTCTCTCATATTGGATACATCTATCGAAGTGGCACCTGAAGAAGTAGGCCCCACGGTACGTTGTGTAAGTGTGTTACGCGCCTGGAGAAAGGTGGTATCGATGCGTCCGGTAGTTAGTCTCAGGTACCCTTTTCGGGCTGTTACTGACCAAAGTTCGTTTACCGGGTTGTGGTTCCACTGCCACACCAATGGCAGGGCTGCTTCTTTCTTTTTTCTTGTGAATTCATCGGAAGCTACGATACCGGGGATTAGTCCCTTACTGGAAGGAAGGTCGAGTGTCATCGGTACTTTACCATTTTCGTCGCCAATTACCGGCCACCCATCTTCCCATTTTACAGGAACGAGGTAAGGTATGCGGCCCACGGCTCCATAGTCCTGGAAGAGGTAAGCAAACCAACGTCCATCAGGCGTATCAATTAATCCACCCTGGGCTACACCCTTATCCTGCAAGCCTATTTTACCCTGCCATGGACCATCTATTTTATCGGCCCTGTGAATAATTACAGAACGTTGTCCGCCGGGAGGCCAGGAAATATTAAACAGATAGAATTTGCCATTTACTTTAAACACCTGCGAGCCTTCTGCGGGCAATCCTCCGCGACTTCCTTCCAGAGTTGTCGGCAATGTAGCATTCTCAATAACTACGTGATCGGTGCCTTCTTTAATGCCACTCAGATCTTCTTTCAGCTCTACCAGCCTTAACTTTCCACCACCATAAAGCATATATATTTTGCCATCATCATCAAAAACCAATGAATGGTCATGCATCATGGGTTTAAATTCTATTGCCTGCCAGGGTCCTTTTTCAATATCTTTTGTGGTGTATATATATGTTTTACCGGTAGTTTGCGCGAAGGTAGATACATAATAAGTTCCTTTATGATAACGGATGCTGCTGGCCCATGAGCCACGTCCGTAGGTGCTTTTACCGTTGTCTAAGTTCATAGCATCTACGCCCACTTTATTCAATGTATCGTAACAATAGCCAATGAGTTTCCAGTTTATCAAATCGGTAGATTTCATAATAGGCACGCCGGGGCTCATGTGCATCGTAGTACTGCTCATGTAATAATTCTTTCCTACGCGAATAACGGAGATATCGGGTACATCAGCGAAGATGATGGGATTTTGCGCTTTTTGAATTTGCTGTGCTTTAAGACCAGTCATTAAAAACACGACAGCCGTCATGCAAAAAAGTATGTTTTTTATCATCAACTTAAATTAAGAATCTCAGTATTTATTTTTTCGGACATACATAAACAACAGGAAGATGCAAGAACAAGTGGTCGGAGCATTCCCCACTATTTGTAACCGTTGTCTCCTATATTATTTGCTATTAACTACTTTTGAGGTTTTACCATTCGTATATAATAAACGGGGCCGGCTGCGTTGGTCCCTGAAGCTTGAAACTTAACCCTCACATACTCCTTTCCTGCCAGCATATTGGCAGGTATTGCGTATTCTATATCTACCATATCGAAGCGGTTCCACTTATTGTTAAGATTTTCAGTTACTAGTTTCTGGTCATCGATATAAATGTCAAAATTCCTGCTTCCATTTTCGGCTCCCCAGTAACGAACTCTTAACGCCAGGTTGGTTTCCTTGCTGGTAGCCAGGCTATAGCTAAAATAGCCTCCTGCAGAAGCTTCTCTAAAAGCCTGGTTATGCGCATTTCCTTTGCGGGACCGTTCACTTTGCATCTGGTGATCTACTTCCGGTTGCTGCTCCCCGGGCGCCACGAAATCCACTGTTCGTTTCTCCAGCTCCAGTTTTTCTTTTTCAGCATGCGCAATCGAATCCATGTAATTGTTATACTGTACGGGAGTTAAAGCCATCCAGTACATCATGTAACGCGAATCGTGTATGCGAAAGAAGGGCTCTAACACTACATCAGCGTTGTTCACAATATTTAAGTTGCGGGCAAATGTAAACTGAAGGGGTTTTCCTTTTACCGGAACCAGCTTTTGAGCAATATCGTCAATCCGGTCTGAAACCAATACAGGCGCCTGGTTCACCGGTAATTTTTCGCCGTGAGCAATATGGCTCCAACGGCCATCATCGGCTATCAATCCTCTGATATTTTGAGTTGCTGTTTTGGCACCTAGTAAAAGCGGCCCATGCATGATAGCTATGTATTCTGATACATTTGGCATTTTTTCGATGGTAGTACGCATCGGCAAATCTATCCGCACTACATCTCCTTTTTTCCACTGGCGGTTAATGGCTATGTACGACGAAGGTTTTTGCTGATATGGAACCTCTTTACCGTTAACCAGAATTTTCAAGGCTCCTTCTTGTACCCATGCCGGGTAACGTACCATCAATGTGAATTTGCCGGATCCGTTTGTTACCGAAAGTTTTGTGGCAGCTTCATCAGGAAAAGACGTCTCCTGTTTTAATTTCATTCCTTTTTGCTTCCAGTTCAACTCAGATGCTATGAAAAGATTGAGAAATAACGAATCTTTTCTATGAGTATATATCTGTTCACCGTACTTGCCATGGTTCTCCATACCGCTACCTACACAACACCACATCGCTTCATTAGGTGCTGAGTAAACCCTGTAATGCCGGGGGCGCGCAGGTGTAAAATATACATATCCCCCGTGTTGCGGATGTTGGGTAGACAATATATGATTGTACAGGGCGCGCTCGTAAAAGTCCATATATTTTGCATCAGGACTTAACCTGAAGAGTCCTTGTGATAACTTCAGCATATTATAGGTATTGCAGCTCTCAGGTCCTTCTACATCGCTTACATACTCCCTGTAAGAGGGAATACCTGGAAAGAACTCTCTCCGGCTATTACCGCCGAAAGCCAGTGAGCGATTACCGGTAACAGTCTCCCAGAAGAAGTTGCCGGCCCGCAGGTATTGATCATCGTGGCTTAATTCGCCTATGCGCTCAAACCCTACAGCCTTGGGCACCTGTGTATTGGCATGCTTGTTATCGAGGTTATCTATATTTTTTGATAAAGGTTCCAGGATTTCCCTGTGTGAAAATCTCCTGGCAGCTGTAAGGTACCTGGCATCCTTTGTCATTTCGTACGCGTCAGCAAGTACTTCGTTCATACCGCCATGTTCACTACCCAGCATACTTTCCATTTGAGCGCCTGACAGGCCGCTTGTAATATCAACAGCCCAATCGCAAAAATCCAGAAACAGTTTTCGCGCTTCAGTATTTCCGGCATACATCCAGGCATCTCTCAATCCTGCATACATCTTATGTACATTATACCAGGGAACCCAGTATTTCCAGATGGAAGCAATATCGCCCGCTTTTATTTTGGGCCACAACTCTTTGCCATTTGGAACGGCGCCTATATAGCCTACCGCCCAGTCAGGATGTAATTTGCCGTTAGCCTCCACACACTGCTTTAACTCAGCAATCATGTAATCCATTCTCTTTTTACACTCAGCATTACCTGTAGCTGCATAATTCATCGCCAACGCTGTCAGGTAATGTCCGCCAACATGACCGTCCAGGCCTTCCCAGTTAGGATAGATCTTCGCTTTTGCAGGAAGTCCGGCTTCTTTCCGATATCCTGCCAGCAAGCGGTCCACATCATATTTTAATAATACGTCTGCATTAAGATCCTGGGCATGCTTAAAAATGCCGCCTGTTACTTTAACATCGTTTAGTGAAAAAGCATTTCCATAGAGCCTATCCTGAGCAGCGCCGCTATAGAACATCATAGCAAATACGCTGGTAAGAATTCCTATCTTAATACCTGTCTTATTCGCCTTTTTTATACCTGATAATACATTTGACTGCTTCATACTGCTTTTTTTTGAGGAAAACATATTGACGTTAGAGGACCCTATAAGTAAAACATTCATTAAATTTACTTGACTTTGCTAACACCTTTTTCTGTTTCCACGATTCTTTTGATGGTGCCATCGCTATTGTAATATAGGTAATCTACCTTAACAGAACGCCTGTAGCTACTACCAGTGGGCATCGATCCGTCATGATAAAAGAAATAAGATTTGCCTTTAAAATCGACTACACCGGGATGAGTGGTAGTGCTGTTGATTACCGGCTCCTGTATGCGCCCCCTGTACATCCATGGACCTCTTATACCAGTGGCGGTAGCGTAATCGATACGCTCCGGAAAGTTAGCGGCATACAGTAAATAATACAATCCATTACGTTTATATACCCAGGGTGCTTCTGTAAAATGATCGGGTTTAAAGGTGTGGATCGGCCCGTCCAGTTCAACCATATTATCTTTCAGCTTCGCCCATTTACAACTTCCATTACCCCAGAATAAGTAAGCCTGTCCATCATCATCTATAAAAGCAGCAGGATCCAGATCATCCCAGGAATGCTTCATATCTGTAGTCATCTCATTAGTGATGAGTGCTTTGCCAATAGCGTCTTTGAAAGGACCTGTGGGCTTGTCGGATACAGCCACCCCAATCGCAACACCACCTTTACTGGCTTCATTATTCTTATGCATCACGGAAATATACCAATAGAATTTCCCGTTTCTTTCGATACAATGTGCGGCATTGGCAGCACGGGCAGCCCAGGAAAAATCTGTTGGTTGCAAAACAGGTCCATGATCTTTCCAGTCAACCATATTCCTGGAAGAAAACACATGCCAGCTGGGCATATGGTAGGTTTTAGCATCAACCGTTGCGGTATCACGCCCCGCATATAAGTACACTGTATTTTTGTATACCAGTGGTGCCGGATCGGCAGTAAATATATGCCGGATGACAGGATTCTGTGCATACGTGAGTATCAGCGGCAATAATCCTAATAATATAAGCAATACGTTTTTTTGCATTCGTTCTTTCCGTTTATGTTGGTCTATGAAACTCCAGTACTCATTGGAAACTTTACCCAATCCCAACCTATCGCTTTCGTATCCCAACTTATATTAAACAAGATCTATACAGGTGCGTTATCAATAAGCGATTATATTCAGTTCAGCAATACCGCTGAAAAGATTCCATTTTCTATAATTGGACAAGTAACCAACAGCAAACTCCAACTGAAACACACACGTCAAAAATAGTTGTCATTTTTACAATTATTGAGCTAATATACAAAATAATACAATCGATTGCATTTAAGTGAACAATTGTTATGTTTTGTTACTTTTTATATATTGTATACTTGCCTCCGGCACGGGTAGGCAAATCGTACTCGTATACTTTTTTTAACCCAGCTCCTTTGAAAGACGCTTTCTCTGAAATTAGCGGCTCCGCTATGGCGTGTTTTGCAAATAGCGGGTTAGGATTATTTCCCTCCGCTGGTTTCATATTTATCGCCTTCAGCTCATTATAAGCGCGCAGACGCAGGTTACCACCTAATCGGGACGTTACTGTTACTTCAGTTACTTCTCCTTTTTTCCACTTTATCGCTAGTTCATATCCACCGCGGGCTACAATACCGGATACTGCCCCATCCTTCCAAATGTCGGGTATTGCCGGTAAAAGATGTACCGCTCCATCATGACTTTGCAGGATCATTTCTGCAACGCCGGCTGTTAACCCAAAGTTACCATCAATCTGAAAAGGCGGATGGGCCGTAAACATATTGGGATAGGTTCTTCCATCCCGGTTACTGCCACCTGCCAGTGTAAACATATTATTAACGATCGTATACGCGTGGTTACCGTCGAGTAAACGCGCCCAGAGGTTAACCTTCCAGCCTATAGACCAGCCGGTAGCTTTGTCGCCGCGATACACCAGTGAATTACGGGCAGCTTCAAATAACTTCGGATGCGTGTAAGGGGACACCTGATCGCCGGGGTATAATCCGTATAAATGTGAAACGTGGCGGTGCTCGTTTTTAGGATCATCTTTATCCTCCAGCCACTCCTGCAATTGTGTGTGCTTACCAATTTGCATAGGCGGCAGTTTTGTCACCATATCTAAAAGCCTAGCACGGTAAGCCGTATCACCACCCAAAATTTTGTTGGCCTCCGCAGTTCTTGTTAAAATATCAAACACCAGCTGGTTATCCATCGTAGTTCCTGCCGAAAGCGGGCCCTGCTCAGGTGAAATCGAGGGCGATACCACCATCCATCCGGTTACCGGATGTTTAATCAAAGAGCTGAGGAAAAAATCGGCCGAACCTTTCATAGCAGGATAAACATCCGCTAAGTATTTCTTATCACCGGTGTATAAATAATGTTCCCATAGATGCTGGCTTACCCAGGCGCCACCTGTCGGCCACATCCCGGCGGCCGCAAAATCAATGGGACCTGTTACCCGCCAGATATCAGTGTTGTGATGTGCCGTCCATCCATCCGCTCCGTACATTACTTTAGCCGTTTCCCGGCCCGAATGGCTGAGTTCTTTAACCATTTGTATAAACGGCTGATGATTCGCCGATAAATTCGTAACCTCGGCAGGCCAGTAATTCATTTCTGCATTGATGTTGATTGTGAATTTACTATCCCACGGAGGATACATGGCATTACACCAGATACCCTGCAGGTTAGCTGCTTGTCCACCAGGTTGTGAAGAAGATATCAACAAGTAACGGCCAAATTGTGCTAACAAGGTAACCAACGATGGATCCTGCGTGGCGTGATAATTATTAATTCGCTGCGTGGTAGGTAATTTGAAGGCCTCAGCGTTCTTGCCCAGATCTAGCTTAAACCGGTTAAACTGTTTCGCATAAAATGCAGAATGGTTTTGAATGGCTACAGCGTAATCTTTGGTCATCGCTACCGAAAGGTAACTCGCTGCTTTTTTCTCATAATCGGCCCCTACTGTTTTGTAGTCGATAAAGTTGGTGCCGATAGATATATAAATGGTTGCTTCGGTAGCGCCCGACACCGAAAGCGTACTGTCGGTAAAAGACACTTTACCCTCATTGGTTTTTACGGCCGAATGTGTCTGATATATTATTTTAGCCTCAACACCCTCGTGGCTGGCGCCCTTAGCTTCCATTACCAACACGTTGTTTTTAGCAGACACCTTAAACGGTGCCGGTTTGGTATAGCTCAGGTCAAAATTCACTGCTCCTTTTTTACTGGCTGTGATACGCATAATGATTACATTATCTACAAAAGACGAAAAGGTTTCACGCGTGTAGGTTACACCGTCAACTTTATAGCGCGTTAAGGTCACAGCACGGTCAATGTCCAGTTCACGATAGTAATCATTACTTGTTTCATGCCCGGGAAAATTAAGTATCACGCTTCCCGCAGTTTGAAAAGGCATACCATGCGCTTTAGTAAAAAATGTTTCATTCACCAGTTTGTCGGCCTCACGGGTTTTGCCTTCAAAGACCAGTTTCTGAGCTTCAGGAAGTGCGGATAACGCCTTGGGGTTGTCGTTGCGATGCGGTCCACCGCCCCAAATAGTTTCTTCATTTAATTGCAGCTCTTCGCGTTGGGGGATACCATATACCATTGCCCCTAACCGCGAATTTCCTAAAGGTAGCGCCTCCACCCATGCCTTAGCTGGTTCATTGTACCAGAGCTTCATATCCTGCCCTTTAGCGTAGTTTGTAAAAAAGGAACAAGCTAGGAACAACGCCACATTAAAACATTTACTTTTATAATTGATACACTTTTCAAGTAATGAAATCATTGTAGCCTGAATCATAAAAATGTATTTAGATAATTAAGGAGTCGTTGTTATTATTTACTTTATCACAAAGCCTCCGCCAGCCTGCATTTCAACTTCCAGCTCGCCGTTTTTCTTTACCGTTACCTCTTTCAGGAAGGTCACTTTTTCCTTATCGTCGTTATACATACTCACTTTTTTACCGGCAAACATGGGCAATTGAATTTTTATTTTAACCGGCTCTTTTTGCCCGTTTACGCCGGCTACATACCATTGACTATTGTGTCTTCTTCCAATAACCGCGTATTTACCCGGATAGCCGTCTATATAAAGGGTTTCATTCCAGGTAGTGGGCACTGTTTTCATGAAATCAATTTCAAATACCGGCACATCCGTTAGGTTATTGGGGGTTAAACCAAACATCTGAACCGGATTCTGGAACAGCACCGCTGTTGCCAATTGGAAAGCATCTGTAGTAAGGCGCTTATTACGTCCTTCATTGCTCTTTACCAGGTATTTGTTCAACAAGCTTCCGCCAAACTCCATGCTGGCAACCGTGTTGCGTATAAAGGGATGCAGGGAAGCATTATAAGCCTCTGCTTCGCGCACGCCCTGTGAAAAGATTAACATTTCAGAAGCTACTACTGCTTCAGCTCCTACAAAATTGGGATACATTCTTTCCCAGCCACGAGGCAAAGTAGAGCCATGGAAAATAATCATCAGCCCGTAATCGTTAGCGTCTGATAATATATCTTCATAAAGGCGCATAGTTTCCTGCTTATCTCCACCTAAAAAGTCAACTTTTAAACCTTTTACTCCCGCCTCTTTCAACCACTTCATTTCATGTTTACGGGCAACCGACGTATTCATTTTATTTTTCGGTCCCTGAGGTGCGTCATTGAAAGATCCATTAGAGTTATACCACAGAAAAACATCTACCTTTTTCGAGTTGGCATATTTTATCAGTTCGCTCATTCGCTCTTTACCTATATTGCTATCCCAGAAAGCATCCATTAAAATATACTCGTAACCTAAAGCAGCCGCCAGGTCGATGTATTTTACCTGGTCGTTATAGTTCATACTGGCATCCTGCCAAACAATCCAGCTCCAGGTTGATTTACCCATTTTATATTTTTGGGAAGCCTCATAGAGTGGATCGACCACATCGTAAGGTATCGTTGTTTCTACAATAGGTTTAAGATTGCTACCTACAGTAATCGTTCTCCAGGGCGTTACGCCCGGTAGACTGATTGCTGCACCCGTGCTGCCAAAACCATTATTTTGCCTCATATTAGGATAAAGGATCGTATACAAGCCATCTTTAGTACCATCGCTTAAATGAGCAGCACAATACAAGCTGCTTACACCTGTTTCCGACAGCAACACCCATCCGTCTGCCCCAACACGAAACAAGCCCGGAAATACATACCCGTCGTTATTGCGTGTGGGCTTTCCTAACGGCCCATCAGCCTCATACGCACTCTCATAACTTGGTGCCGTACGTGCGAACCCGGTCATAGACCCCATCATAGCAGAAAGAAAAGTAGTAGTTTGCGCAGGAAACTTGTATCCTGTAGTTTCAGATTCTATTACACAGCTCTGGCGATCCTTCCAAACCGGCAGCTCATACCTGAATGCAATATCATTATCACTTAACTGGAATACGATATTTACCTTTTGCTGTTTGGCGTTTTCAACGGAATATGTGAGTTTGTTAGCCTTATACTGGATTTCCGACTTCTTAATACGGTCCTGGGTGTAGCTTTTACTCACCACATCCTCCTCTTTTCCAAGGAATTTTATGCCTGTTGAAAAATCCCCCTCGTTGGTTTTAAATCCGAGCGGAGATGGCTCCAGCATTACTTTTCCTTTGTAACTTACTGCGTATTCGGCCCTGCCATTATTGACGGCCACAGTAACGCTTAATTGTTTATCAGGACTGGATACGGTTACATCCTGTGCTTTGCTACTTGCTGCCAACAGCAAACTCAATGCAGCTGATAAGATAAAAAATTTCATTTTATTGAACATTATGTTTAGAGATTCGAATCCGGCCCGACCGGCAGGCAAAAACATTTTTATTAAAACCTTAATAGGCATTTCGAAAAGTGAAAGCGCACCGTATTTTCATTCACATCCATATACTATTTGTTAACAGTTCAGCGCTTTAGATGAAGCATGATATACACGCTATAAGTTCAGCGCTGCATCGTCTTTCCTCATGCAGCTGTCAATTATGGCAAAATATCATTGCCCGATGTGGCGTATAAACCAATTAAAGATCCGGTAAAGCCTCCTGCCACATTGGTGGACAGAATATCGCCGGATACGGCACCACCTACTGTGTGGAAATTAGCCCCATCTGTAGAGTAACTAAAGGTGTACTCATCCTGCTGAGAAGTAGCTACCTTTAACTGAATAGTTTTTTTTACGTCAATTTTAGTGCTGGCTATGATAGTTGAGGGTACAACACTACCCTGGCGGGGAGGACCGGCTTGTTTTTCCCTTGCATTTTTTGCAAGTAACAGGTAGTAATCGTTATCCTTTTTAGTAACTCCGAATACATAATTAAATGCTTCGCCCTGGTAGCAAATAATACCCGCTAAATCCTTCTCCGATTTAGGTACATAATTCATCGAAACCGCTGTTTCAAAGCTGGCATGCTGCTGCCGGTGGAATAAAGCTGAAACCGGGGCTAACGCTTTGATATTTGTCTCAAATGGTTTGATACTTACGCCACCCTTAGGAGATGTAGTTGTAAAGTTTTCACGCGGGCCTCTCATAGCTATCCATCTATAATCAAGGTTCGCTGCCGTAAAGTTATCGGTGAATGTAAAATTACCCGAAGGGAAAAAACCGTTGGTACCGGTTTGGTTCTTTACCCCCTGAGGCAATTTTAATTGGGGTTTCAGTGGTACTAATCCATTTTCATAAACAGGGAAAGTGCCCGACCAATCAACCGGGATAATAAAAGTCTCCCTGCCCGTGTTAACCCGGTTTTTAGCATTAGGGCGAATCCCTAAGAATACTGCATAGTACTTACCGTCTTTTCCTTCAACCAGATCAGCGTGGCCGGCCCAGTCTATTTTATCTTTGCGGTCAACCGGGAAGTATCTTTGGGTAAGAATCGGGTTATTCAGTGCAGGTTTAAATGGCCCCTTAGGATTATCACTAATGAAAATGACCTCGCTGTGGTTATCTCCCGTACCACCCTCGGCACACATCAGGTAATATTTACCATTCTTTTTGTACATGTGTGGCGCTTCTATCCAAATAGGCTTTTGTGCTATATCCACACCACCATCTACCAGTACCACATCCGTACCCGGAATCACCTCGTCTTTCTCCAGGTCATACTCCCATTGGCGTATGATTCTATGCCCGTTATATAAGATCTTTGAGCGGTCTGCATGTTCATCGTTATGAACCACATAAGCTTTGCCATCGTCGTCGAAAAACATGGAAGGATCTATACCGGGAAAGTTCAGCTTTTTAACTTCGCCCCATCCCTTAAACGGATCTTTGGTCTTCACAACCATATTGCCGATACCACTCGCAATCTGGGTGGTTATCATGTAAAAGGTTTCGTTGTTCCTGTTATACTTTATAGACGGAGCATAAATTCCGGCAGAGATACCCGATTTTTCTACCTTTAACTGAGAAGGCCGGTCCAGTACATGGCCTATCTGTTTCCAGTTTACCAAATCAGTTGAATGAAAAATAGGGACACCGGGAAACATGGAAAACGAAGAGTTTACCAGAAAGTAATCATCACCCCTTCTAACCATGCTGGGATCAGGATAACACCCCTGGAGAATCGGATTATAAAATTCACCTTCCTTTAAAGGATTGTTGGCATATACCGCGTCATTTCCTGTATAAGAAAACCGTGTAAAAACAGGTGTATCCCTACCAGTTACAGCGGATGCACTTTTCTTCTTCTGCGCAGTTGCATCAAAAGAAAGCATCAGCAATACAGCCATTGCCACTGATTGTAATTGAGAAAAACCAAACTTTATCATTATACGCTATTTTATACTTTATAAAATTTACTGGATATTATTTTGCATGGATGATCTGGTATTTGCCACTTAAATGCATCAGGCAAAACAAATACAGCAAACCATCGTAATAAGCGTCATAATAGCCATCTTCAAAAGGCTCCAGCTTCGCATTCCATAATTTATGAACGAAATCGAGGGTATTTTTGTCCGGATTCATCAATGATGCAGAAGCAGCGGTAGCGATCAGCCCTATAGAGTGTCTTAATTTCTTAACAGGGCCAGCCTGCAAAATAAATTCGGGACGGCTGCCGTCCAACTCAAACTGGTCATCGAAACTATTGATGCCCTTTGATCTCAGAAAATTCTGAAATCGCTGCGCATACCCACGCTGCCATACCCTGTCTTTGCCATACCAAACATAGTCCATTGCAATATTCATAGGTACCCGCCATGAATCATATCTAAATGCTGCAGGCATCCATCTTGTGGAGTGAGGCGCCCCGCTAAACTCGGCATAATCGGGATTCAGCGCAGTTATGGGATGAGTAGTACGTTTGAAAAAAGCTCTTGATGTATCGGCGCAGGCTTTGTAAAATGCTTCATGCCCGTCTTTCGCATACTGAGCCCATACCTCATAGAAGGCTGGCAGGTGATAAGAGGGATCTGTCCAATTGTAGTTATTACCCTCGGGAACAAAACTAATCTGCTTATGTTCTGTATTGATCAGGTTATAAATATTACCTGTTCCATCTTTTTTCCACATTTCATCGAGAATAAAACGGGCTTCTTTATAATAGTCGATGCCGGTATTATTGCCCCATCTATTAGAAGCAAACAACAAAGCCGTTATAAAGTAAAATTCTCCATCGGAAGCTGACCCAGGCGAATTAGGCTTATTGGTCTTAGGGTTAATGCTCCAGGCGAAATAGCCTTTTCGCGGACCCTCCTGGTGCTGTGAATACTTTTTAGACCATCGCCAGATCTTATCAAAAACCTCTTTTTTATTGAGTTGCACTGCAACCATCATTCCATAGGATAAACCTTCGGTGCGCGCGTCGCGGTTCTTTACATCCGATACATATGCTAACGAATCGTCTACTTCAAAATAAATACCCTCAGGGCTTTCGAAGAGGTCGCTATAGGCTTTGACTACTTTAGCATCAATGTCTTTTTGCTGGTAGCCTGCTTCTTTAAAAAGATTGCGGTATTTCCCGGTTACAATAGCGGCATCTTTTGCAGGCTTGTTACCTGTTTGCGCCCAGAGCATAACCGGTGATCCGAGGGCTGTCCATAGTAAGAGGTTAATAACTTTTTTCATATCCAAAAAAAATTGCCGGTTTGTCTATTTAGTAAATAAATTCAGATCAATTGCCTCACCCATTTTTTTATACCCGGCCTGGTTCGGATGTAACATATCACCATCGTGCAAATCGGGACTTATTTTTTTGATATCGTCCGGATTGCGCATGATCTTATCAAAATCAATTACTGCGTCAAATTTGTCCGTAGTCCGAATCCATTCATTAACCGTATCCCTCGCCTGCTGGCGGAAGGGCGTATCGTAGAAAGACTTCTCGAACGGCAGGATAGTACAGCCGTACACCTTTATTCCCCTCGCATGAGCCTTGTCTGCCATGAGGCTGTAGGCCTCAATCAGCTCCCGTGCTACTTTAGGAGCGCTCTCCGCATTTCTGATGCCGCCAATATCATTAATACCCTCTAATATCAATAACCATTTTACGCTACTTTGCGACAGCACATCCCTGTCGAACCGGTTGAGCGCCGTAGGCCCCAATCCTCCACGCAACACACAGTTACCGCCGATACCTAGGTTCAGCACACCTATATTTTTTGTATCTTTATATGTCAACAGCCGCTGCGACAAAATATCCGTCCACCGGTTTTGTTTGTTCGTTCCCGAACCCCGCCCATCTGTTATTGAATTGCCCAAAGCTGCTATCGAAAAAGCCCCGGCGTCTGCCATCACTTCTATACTATTGATCACATACCAGTGATCCGTTGTAACAGCGCCTGCAAAACCCACGGACCCAACTTGGTTACCGGCAAGTAGATAAGAAGTAGTTCTTGAACCAGGATGGCCCGTAGTGGTAGGCGATGTGTCGCCAAAATAAATAGTGATCGCCAGCGTTGATCCGGGTGTAAGCGTAAAGTTCAACGGATCTGAATACGTTTCGCCGGAAGGGGACATCGTTACCGCTTCGGCTCCATTAAATTTAAGGCTCTGTTGGGTGGAGGGATCAATCACACTTCCTTCTCTTGCCACAGCAACAGCAACTGTCTTCATAGTTACCGGTTCTTTACTAAAGGCATTGGAAAAACGAAGCCGTAGCTTTTCACCGCCAATAGAAACCCGCACTACTTGTCTTACAGTATTATTGTTAAGACCCGGTTGTGGCGGCATATTATTAGGTTCTACCAGCTGTGGAGCCGCGGCCCAGGTACCCACCCATTTTCCCGGATCCACGTTTTTCAAGGTACTGTGTTGCCGACTGCTGCTGCAAGACCAAAGCAGGCCCGACACCATCAATACTGCAACAGCACTTAATATTTTGCGTGCGCGTTTAATCATTTAATAACCCGGTAATTTAATCAACTGTAATTTTTTTGCCCATCAGTGCCAGCATGGTGGCAGCATATCGTCTGCCCAGCTTGCGGTATCCGGCAGCGCTGAAATGTAACCTGTCTCTGACACCCTCACAACCTGCCGAAGAAATAACGTGCGCATTAGGAACAACCTGTGGCAAAGTGGAGATAATCTTATTCATGCTGGCGCAGGCTCCATTCTGATCTTCTGATACCAGATGGCCGGCCAGCAGGGGAACCGAATTGGGTTTTAGCTTCAAATCCTTTAACAGGTTATCATAAACATCCTTCACCTTCCGCGTCCACAACGTGTCGCCGGTATTAGACTCTCCCTGGTGTAATAAAATGCCTTTGATCACGCCCGACTTCTGAGCAATACGCGCCATATCTACCAGACGCTGATAAGGGTTGCCATCATAAGCTTTCACTGTATTTTTTAACCAATCCGGTGAACCATCTACATACGACTGAAAATTGTTCTTATCAAACAACTCTATCTTACAGCCGCCAACAGATACATTGATCACGCCTACAGTGATATTTTTAGGTAAATGCTCCAGCATCGTTCTTCCAAAATAATCAGCCGGCGTAAGTCCCGTATTGGAGCGGGCCAGCGGCGGTAATGCTGTGTACCAATTACCCTGCTGTCTGCCACGATTATCACAATCTACGGCAGCTAAAACCTTGAACCTATCGCTGACGCCAGCACTATCCTCAGCTTGTGGCCTTGCGTGCCCTTCCATATTCGATTGTCCGAGACATAAATAGATATGAAAATTTTTATCCTGGGCTGTCAGGAAATTGACGACCATGAGTAAGGTTAACAGCAACACCCCTCTTCTACTATTATTTAAGAATGTCTTCATTGTTTTTATTTGAATAATAACTGAGAAAATTGATACAAATTATTGCGCCACACCGGCCATGTATGGCCACCAGGATGCTCACTATAGGTATACTTAATGCCTAACTCGTCAAACCGCGCTAACATGGCTTTACAATTGTTAAAAGCGATATCTTCTTTCCCACCCATAGCAATCCAGAAATTCCGCATGTTCGAATTAATGGCTGCTGCATTCGCCTTCATAAAATCATACTGGGGAGCGGATAAATCTGGTTGATTTGCCCACCATCCCGAGCTGAATACGCCGACATATCCGAATTGATCATGATTTTTAATACCGGTATGCAGGGTTTGCAAACCACCCATCGACAAACCCGCCAATGCACGGTTCTGTGCTCCCTCCTTTACACGATAATTTTTTTCTATGAATGGTATCACCGTTTGCATCAACTCGGTTTCAAATAGTCTTAACGTCTGATCACTGAAACCACCAGCGGTATTAAAATTGCCGTCAGTCATTACAATGAGCATGGGAGGTGTTTTCTTTTCTGCAATCAGGTTGTCCATAATGAGATCGGCTTTGCCCTGCATAGCCCAGCCACGCTCGTCTTCGCCACCGCCATGCTGCAGATAAAGAACGGGATATCTCTTGCTTATAGCCTGGTCGTAACCAGGTGGTGTATAAATGTATAATTGCCTCCACGAATTACATACCGGGGAGTAATACTTTTTGATCCTAAGATCACCGTGGGACACCTGTTTCAATGCGTAAAAGCTATCCCCTTCAAAGGGAATCTCGATGCCTGACGCCATCCTTCCCATACCATAGAAGGTTTCACTGGCAGGATCCGCTACCGCCAGGCCATCTACAATTAACGAGTAGTAATTAAAGCCAGGATTTACCGGTTCTGTAGTAACAGTCCATACACCATCTGCGTCCTTCAACATATCATACTTTTTACCGAGGTCCACCTGTACTTTTTGAGCAGCAGGCGCTTTTGTGCGAAATACTACTCGCCTGTCTGTCATCACACGTGGATAAGCCGTCGATCTAATGTTTGTTGCTGCCTTATCTCCTGCTATAGCCTGGCCCAGGCTTTTATAGCCTGTCAGCAATGCCACCACCAACCCATAAATGATTTTACAATCCACCGATCAGTTTTTTAAATCTTAAAAAATAATTGCAGTCCTCGGCTGCTACCTGAACAACAGGGGCGCCAGTTCCTTTAAGCTTCGACGCCATGTTTGAAATTCGTGCGCGGTATTAGGAGATACATAGGAAACACTGTTAAAACCTGCCGCCTTCAATTCGTCCGCAGCCTTTCTTACCCAATCGGGGTTCTCCTTACTGCCACAACTTAAAAAGATCAATTTTACTTTTGCTTTATCTTTTATATCAGCAGGCGCATAGGTTCCCCCGCTCAGTAAGGCGTAGTGAGAAAATACGTCGGGGTTAGCCAGCGTAACCAATTTGGTTTCCATGCCGCCCATTGACAGGCCTGCCATCGCCCTGTTGGGCTGGTCGGTCTTCGTACGGAATTGGGCATCTACATAGGGGATCAGTTCTTTCACCAATACCGTTTCAAATGAATCTATTTTAAAATCCCTGATACGTCCCCACTTGATCTCATTGGTCATACCATAGGTCATAACGATAATGAAGGGCTTTATTTTTTCCTCTGCAATCAGGTTATCCATAATCAGATGAGCCAGACCCTGATTCGTCCAGGCGGTTTCATCTTCTCCCCAACCGTGCTGCAGGTATAATACAGGATAACGGCTGTTCTGATCTTTGTTGTAACCAGGGGGAGTATAAACGTAAGCCCTGCGGGATGTCTGCGTGCTTTTCGAAGGAAAAAGAATTTGAGAAACATGTCCATGTGGCACATCTTTCAAAGCGTAAAAATCCTCGTCCTGAGCAGGTATTTCAATCCCACTCTCCCAACGCGATGATCCAAAAAAGTTCAAGGCACCGGGATCATTAAACTTGCCGCCATTGACAGTAAGATTATAATAGTGAAAACCTTCATCCATGGGGCCTTCGGTAGTGCCGCTGAAAAATCCGTCAACTCCTTTGGTCAACACAGTGCCCCCTCTTCCACCCAATCCCAAACTCACTTTAACGCTATCTGCTGCAGGAGCATGTATCCTGAAACGCGCATAGCCCTGGGAATTTACCTGGGGGTAGGCCTGTCCTGGTTGATTAAAACGCGAGGGCTTAAAATCTTCTTTTATCGCCTGAGCCATTAACAAGCCACTGGAAAAAGTGGCTGTTAAAAGCAGATATATTATTCTCATGTTCATGATGGCCTGTTTTATTTATTTAAAAAGTAGTGATGCAAATTGATTCAGGCACCTGCGCCAGGTTAACCATTCATGCGCGGTTCCTTCTGATACATAATATTGATATTTCACACCGGTCTGATCCAGCATGGATCTGAAAGCACCGATTGAAGCCGGAAATGGAACCGGCTCTTTGGTTCCGGCACCCAGCCATAGCAACTTTAATTGCCTGTTCAGCGTATGGGCATCTTTAAACGCTCCGTTCATGAAGGTGGGTACATCAATTGGATCCGATTTCGGATAATTAGCAGTGCCGCTGAAAGCGCCTAAATAGCCGAATTTATCCAGATTTCTCATAACAATTTGCATCGTTTGGTTAGCCCCCATTGATAACCCCGCCATTGCGCGATTGTCTTTATTAGCTACAGTCCTGTAGCTCTTATCGATCAGTGGGATCACTTCGTCCGTCAGTACCTGCTCAAAAGGAAAAGGTCCTGTGGGCTTTGGATTAAACGGCTTATTATCGCCCGACAACGTCGCGTAGCCATTATCCATCACAACGATCATAGGAACGGCCTTCTTTCCTGCTATCAAATTATCAAGGATGAGGTTGGCTTTTCCCTGAACGTTCCAACCGGTTTCATTTTCTCCGCTACCATGCTGGAGGTATAATACCGGATACCTTTTGGTTGTATTATTGTCGTATCCGGCCGGTGTATAGATAAAACAACGGCGCCAGGTGTTGGTAAGATTTGAAAAGTAAAGCTGTTCCCGAACTTGTCCGTGCGGTACCCGCTTGAGCTCATAAAAAGCCCTGTCATGTGCCGGCACCTCTATGGCACTTCCCCAACGACTGGCGCCATAAAAATAAAGACTACCCGGATCGGGTACCGACGCGCCATCGATATTTAACTGGTAATAATGAAATCCTTCATCCTGGGGGTCTGAGTCACCCGTCCAGAAACCATCAGCGTTCTTTTTTAAATCGTACTTCCTTCCCCCTAAATCGAGTTTCACCGATTGAGCAGAAGGCGCCAGAACACCAGCACGAACACGTCCTTCACTATTTACCTGCGGGAACTTACGACCGCTCTGCGTAGTTTCAGAGGGTTTGAAGTCTTCCGTTACAGGTTGAGAGAACACAGTTCCACAGGAAATTACAGCCAAACATCCCAGAGCCAAAAGTTTCCTACTTTTCATCCTTGAATGATTATTTTGAATATTCGGAATTTTAAACAGTTTACGACACTCATTCATAGTCTTACTGCTGCGGTCTCCCGCCTCCCGGCCGGCCGCCAGTATTATTGGTATTAACGGCAGGCTCTACCGACATTTTCCGGTATGCTGCAAAACTTGCCTGGTCAACCGGTTTAAATAATAATTGGGAGTACATATAGAGGCCGTTCTTCCAATGTTTAAAATCGTGGTTACCGGGTTCAATAAAGTAAATATGAGGTACGCCTTTTTCTTCGAAATAATCGTGCGTACGCTTGCTGAAGCCGATCAGCCCATCGCTGGCACCGCATGAAATAAATAATAGTTTCAATTGTTGTTTTATTTTCTCAGGGTCTGGCAATAATTCTGCAGCAGGCTTCGTGTTAGGGGCCGATGAAAAACCTCCTACCCATGCAAATTGATCCAGGTTGCCTAATCCGAAATTCAACGACTGTCCACCGCCCATTGACAAGCCTGCGATAGCACGGCTTTCCCTGTTTGCTATTGCCGGATAATTTTTTTCTATAAAGGGAATCAGGTCATCAATCAGATCCCGTTCAAACGTAGCAAATGCCTGTACTTTTGCCGGCTCCATCATATTTCCTCCAGCACGATCATCTTTCATCGCTCTGCCGTTGGGCATCACAACGATCATCGGCACCGTTTTACCCTCTGCTATGAGATTATCCAATATTACCTGCGGTGTACCGCCGTTTAGCCACTCAAATTCATCGCCTCCAATGCCATGCAGCAGGTACAATACCGGGTACTTCTTCTCTTTTGAAAAACCCGGAGGGGTGTAAATGGTTACCTTTCTATCGACGCCTACTGTTTTTGACGGGTAAGCGATTGTTTCAACTTTGCCCTTAGCAACAGATGGGCGAACTACGTCGAAGCCTGCAGCGGCGGGCTGCACTGCATTCTGCGCAGAGGAATAGCCTGCCACAGCAGCTAAACATAAAGAAATAAATATTTTTTTCATTGTACTATTTTTTAAAAAGTAACTTCCTAAAGAGATAATTTGAACGATGCGATGCTTTCCGGCGAAATACGTACCCTCACAGCTTTTTTGTCACTGCTAAGGTTATTTTCCAGCGAAGCCATATTTTTTGAGGATGTTGTTTCAACTGCTGTAACGGTGTTAATGGCAGCCGGTACAACAATATCTATAATTTTTGCAGATGTACTTCTATTGATCAACACCATGGTCATGTCGTTGGATCCTTCGTATGCGGTCACCAGAAAGCTTGGCTGACCGGTTACATACTGTGCCGAAGCTATATTGGCGCCAGGACTTGCTTCTATCCTGGTACGTCCGGTAGCGAATTTCGCATAATGCGATATAATGTAACCACGTTTGGTAATCTCTCCATTGGAAGCAATATACCAGCCGGCGGGGTTGTTAGCGTCTTTGTCTTCACCCAGGAATCCATAATATCTCTTAAGATACCAGTACACATAAGCATTGAAGTTATTATTCATACAATCATGCAGCTCTTCGGCCAGTGTGGTTTTCAGGGAAGGAAGCCATTCCCAGTCGTATTTCCAGGCAAAGGGCCAGTTTCTGGATTCGCTGTTAGCCGGTGCTTTGTCATACTCCTCATTAAACAAATGCTCTGTTACCCATACTTCTTTATTTTGCTGTCTGGCAAGTGGATAGTTAGATACCATTGTTCTGAAATTAAAGCCGTACAAATGTGTGGCAACGATATCAAAATTATTCGATGCCTGGGGGTCGTTGAGTAAAAGATCCGTATAGTCTTTTCGGAACTGAACGGTTTCGCTGGACATTAATTTGGTACCTACCGAACGACCATGCCCTTTCACAAAATCACGCATTTGCTCGGGGGTGTAAGAACACCCGTCATAGGAAACTTTATAGTCCGGTTCATTCTGAACAGAGACGGCTTCAATATCTATTCCTTCCGATTTATAAAAATCTACATAAGCTTTTATGTGTGCTGCAAAAGCGGCGTAATTCTGCGGCAACAGATATTCTCCATTTTGATTGCCATTGGTATTGGATGATTTTAACTGTGTGGGCGGCGTCCAGGGGGAAGCAAACAAAATAGCCCCGTATTGCCTGGCTCTTTTTGCAACGGCTACTTCCCGGCTCCAGCTGGCGGTACCCGGATACAGCATCAACCGACCAATATTTAAACCCAGACCCTGCGGCCCATACAGTTTATCCATGTCTTGAAGCGATAATTGCGTGTTGCCGGTCCAGGTAGGATTGATCATTCCGCCGAACCCGGTAACCTTTTGAAACTTTACTGCCGGATTAAGTGTGATCTTGTCGCTCGCGGAAAGCGGCGACTGAGTCAATAGCATTTTTTCTTCTTTGCCGGTTGCTACCTCTTTCATCACAATCTCCTGTTGACGGGGTTGTTCACCTAAGTGGGGCTTTAAACGCACATAAAGGCTGCCTGCTATCGCCTGATCGGAGGAGGAACCTCCGCTCTCCCGGGAAAATCCAGTAATGAAGCCATCCGGCTGCGTTGTAATAGTCCAGCTGGTGGCCGACCAACGAATACCAATGCTGATACTGTCCTGATCGGCTTTTGCATCGGCGGTCTTTGTAACAAAGGATGCATAAGACTTTCCTCCACCGCTTGTTTCGGTCTGGGAGGCTTCTTTGGTGCAGGACTGAAGCGTTACTATCCCCAAAAAAGCAAACAGTACACCTGAAACAAGCAGTAAGCGGGGAGCTTGCTTTGGAATTTTTCTTCTTTCATACTTGTTCATAAAGAAAATTTAAGGAGCTTTTCACCCATTCTTCATCAAATCTAAACGGAAGCTCCGGCAGCAATAACAATCAGTATTATAATTATCAAAACGACAATTATAACGCTAAAATAAAGAAATAGATTGACAAAAAATGATATCGATTGCATTATTTTTTAGTTGCCTTTTACAGATAAAAATCGCTGCTTTATCAGCCAGTTCGACTACAAAATGAAGGGCGTAGCAGAGACTGAGTACACTATCGTCGCGCCCTGCGGGCTCATTCCCCTAATTTTTCGTACCGTCTAAAAGGCAGGCCTATGAAAAGATCGACCTGTTTGAATGACCTAAGGGCTGCCTCTTTAAAATAAAGAAGTTTTGTTGTCAGAAAACAATCGGTTTCATTCCTACTAAAGCACTTCAAAGAATGACAGCCCGCTTGCAGGGACGCCATCGGAGGATAGACCCTGCACCACCACGGCATACTTACCAGGTAAGTCGGAAGTATAAAAACTGCTGCTAAAAGGCTTGCCGGATTTCAACAACATATCGGGGCTCCAGTTTAAGACGTTGCGGAAGTCGGGCAGCTTGCTTTGGTATTGCTGTTCACTGTCATAAACGGGTGCATAGAATTCGCGTTGCAGTTGCAAAGCCTCATAATTAAGCACCAGTGCAGCTTCCTCCAGTTGATAATTATTAAGGTCAGGCTTATAGGTTTTCCAATTCAATACGCCGTCGAATACTGAATTGCCCAGAATATATTGCTTTGCTACCACATCCAAACTGTGTACTTTGAATGGATCGACTTCAAAAAAATGGTTTAAGTTAAAAACCGGCACTCCATCCAGGAGATTTAAAGGAGCATTCGGGAAATATTCTTTCCTTACGGCATCAATGACATGAAAGTTCACCTGCTTGTTCCTGATACGCACATCAACAATTGAAACAAATTCCCGCATCACTTCTTCCATGGATGTAAAGCGGGTGTATTTTTCGAGATTATAACTGTAGTCTGCTTTTCTGTAAAAAGCAGAAGAATCAACAAATGCAGGTAACATTAAACGTTGTAACTGTTCGCCAGTGTACATGTTGCCGACCTGAACGCCAATATGCTGATCCAAAATAGTTTTGGGATATTTAACATGGTTAATCAATTTTTTGGAAGTTGTCGTGCTATAATTTTTACTAAATGGGTCATCAATAGTGAACGACAGGTTGGTAGCCCGCTGACCCTGTACAATCAATTTATTTCCGCCGTAAAAACTGCTGAAATCTGCTTTTATATTTCCTTCTTCGTCGCTTACGGCTGTCTTAAAAGATGTAACAGCCGACGGGGAAGAAATAAAAGAGGTGATGCCGGCGACTGCCGCGCCGCTATTTTTATCCATTACTTTTCCTGTAACGATGTGCCCCTGCAACTCCGGTACATATTCATGAATCGTCTTTTGCCCGTTCAACACACTGTCCCAGTTAAACCTACGCCAGCCCTGAGTCAATAGCAAGAGATCCAGTGCTTGCTTTGAACGTTCCTGATCACCAGAAAAATAAAGTGCTGTATTTTCAACAGGCCCTTTTACCTCAGAAGCCAGCAGCAAATAGGCCGAAATATCGGATTCCGGTAATTGCTGCAGGGAGTCAAGCCTGAAAACAGACATGGACAAAAAGGCACTATCTTTTAAAGACAACCCTTTGGTAACTGCGATAGAAAGATCTATTTTTTTCCGGGTGTTATATTGATGCTGTGCTGTTTCAATGGCCAGATCCATTGTTTGAGTGGGATGCTTAAAAATGATACGCTCACATAGCGGAACGGACTGCTCATTAAAGACCGTTACAGTAGATACGCCATCGGGAAGCTGCGACTTTTCAATAGTACCGCTGCCGCTGCCATTTTGAACCGTTACCACCTGACTTAACTGAGGTACTCCTTTTGAATGAACCAACATGAACAATTTTCCATTACTCTTCGAACGCAACTCTACGCTGAAGTTGTTTGCCGCTTCTGCAACCTGCATTACCGCCCCTTCTGAGTATATCGCAGGCAAGTCTGGTGTGAAGGACTTTCCTGATGAAGGCTGTATCACAACACGGTAGGTACGACCTGGTGCAGGATTAAAACTAAACGTTCCTGTTCCGTTGTAAACCGGTCGGAATTGAAGTATCGTATCGGCGCCAGATAAAAGATAACCGTTGAAATTCAGACCGGTCGCAGGGCCATACATTCTGAAGGCTACTTTATTCTCTACTCCGGCCAGCATGTTTCCTCCCTCGGGGAAAAAGCTCATGTTTAAAGGGCGAGGCGTTTTATCTGAAGATGCAGCCACAACCGGCAATCGATTTATATTCAGGATATCGATATTTTTTTCGAAAAAACCGCCTACATCAAAATTTTTCATCCACCGGGTATATGCCCTTAGTTTATAACTGCCGGAGTTGATCGATTGTGGAATATAAAAAGACCCGGTACCGGTGGCTTCGTTCATACCTATTTTTGCCTGCAGTACCGGATGGTTAGCGGTATCCAGGAGTTCTATGTAAGAGATTTTACTAAAGGCCCAAGGCTTGTTGGTTGCCCCATCGATGGCATAAACTTTGAACCACAATAGCTCTCCGCTCAAATAGTATTCTTTGTCAGTATGGACAAATAGCTTTTCAACAGGATTGTTATTTACATAGTTATTCAGGCGCCCTGCAACACTACCGGTCGTTTGCTGTCCAACTACCGGATCTGCTACTAAATTAAAAATGATAAATAAGCAACTGACAAAAACAAACCGTTTCATTTTATTAATATTTTTTCAAGGATGCCGAAGATCGGGTGACAGTGTCTTTAGTTGGGCCAATAAGCCGGTTTAACTTTGGTCGCGTTATTCAAGCGACAATCTACGCATACGGGAGGAGCCGCCGAATAGCGTCGGATTTCGAGCGTTACAGGATGAATGGAATCGACTGTAGTAGGCACGAGTGCGGCACCATACTTTACAATGCTATCGGGGTTATTGGGAACCACCAGCTGGTAACAATTATCCAGGTAATCCCAGCGACTCAATTCCTCTCTTTTTATGATAATGCGCTTTTCTTTTTGTTGCGTTACCTCTATAAAACCAATCACTGGTTCATCAGCGTTCGTTACACAGCGGATGTTACCACGCAACAGAGAGGGTTGCGGATCAAATACTGAACCCAGCTGTTCCGAATTCTTTTTCATCAATTGCCTGAAACTGTAAGCCTCCCTGCTTAATTTATATTGTTTTACCAATAAGCTGTAAACAACCTGCATTTTTTCAGAGCCTCCCTGAACAAAATGAACCGGTGCAGACATCACATCTTTGCCCAACTTCTCGGTTGAACCTAAAAGCATAGTTCTTGACTTACCGGTTGCCCAGCACCTTCTCATGGACGTATCTGCACGTTCGTCAGGGAACTTATAATCTACACCCGTAATCCGATTTTGTGAGTCGTATGTATACTTTAACGTGGGGAGATAGCGGGCCTGAACTTCCCAGGTATCTTCATGTAACCATTGATAATACCTTGCTGTACTCGATTCATCATGCGTGTGCACCGAAAAATCGATACCGCTATTGTTCTGCCGCCAGCTTACACTGTCGATATCGGGAGTTTGCTGAACAACAGAGTACGCCGATTCATACTGTTTACCTCTCGCCTGAATGGTAACGCGATATTTTTTTTGAGGGTCAATTTGAATGGAGGCCGTATATACACCTTCAGCAACTTCCCGCAGCGGATAGTTTTCATTGGCGTCGCTCTGAACGGAAACAATGGCACCCACTTCCATGATTTCTGATGGCGTTTCCGTTAGTTTGGTTGTACGGGATAGCCGGATCTCAGTTGGCACCTGGCCATTGCTGATAAATCCACTTACTACCAGGTAGCCTGTATCGGGCATAATGTAGTTGGCAAAATACCGGTCTCTGCATCCGTAAAAGATGATTGCGCTAAAAAGGAAAAAGCCTATTTTTTTTACAGTAAGCATATGCAGCAATTTTTTTGATCAAGCAATGCGATGTTTAACCCGTTAGAATCTTATATTGAAATTGATAAAAGGAATCGCAGTGCCGAATATCGAAAGTTTATAGCCATTAATCACTCCATTTTGGGAAACGTAATAAACAGAAAAAGGGTTGCGTCGTCCCGTAAGATTATAAACGCCGATAGTCCACGAGTTATGTGTTTTTTGAGTCACCTTATGATTACCCTCTATATTCATGGAAAAATCGGTACGGAAATAATCCGGTATCCGATAGGCATTCCTGTCTGCATATAATGTTCTCATACCACCATCGTAGTAAAACCTGCCTACAGGAAGTGTAATAGGACGCCCCGTACTATAAGTAGTATTGACAGAAAAACTTAAGCGGTGCGACACCCGGTAGTTACCTATAAATGTAAAGTCATGGGGCTTGTCGTAATTAGCCGGATAGTACTTGCCATCGTTTATGACTTCACCGTTGAGCGGATCATCGGCTTTCAACAAAATACGACTATAGGTATAGCTGAGCCACCCGTTCAGTTTACCAGCTGTTTTCCTGATCAAAAACTCCATGCCATAAGCCCTGCCAGTTGTTGCCAACACATCTGTTTCGATATCAGGATTCAGTATCAGTACTGCACCACTTTTAAAATCGAGATAATCTTTGATCCTTTTATAATACCCTTCTACCGAAAGTTCTACGGTATTAGAGGCGACGTTCTTGTAAAACCCGACAGAGAACTGATCCCCAAATTGAGGCCTTATATTAGGATCGCTCAACTTCCATATATCGGTTGGCGCCATCGCTGTTGTATTGGACAGCATATGAATGTACTGTCTCAAACTATTGTAACCGGCCTTTATGGAGAAGCTTGATGTTATCAGTTGCCGCAGCCCTATTCGTATCTCTGGCCCCTGGTAAGTGTTGATCACTTTGTTATTTCCATAGGAAACAGTGCGGGAAATATTCTCTTCGGTTTTAGGCACACCTTGTACGTAGCCATTGACCGTATACGGTCCAAGGTATCCATACAGAGAGTAACGAAGCCCGGCGTCCAGCATCAATTTCGGCGTGATTTTAAAATTATCGCTTAAGTACAGGGCTGTTTCGAAGGCCTGTTCTGAAGGCATGGTAACGGGTGCAACCAACGAAGCGCTCCCTGCAGGCTGAAAGTTACCCGAATTGAGCTTATGCATGGTAGCATTAAGGCCAAACTCCAGGCTATGCTTATTGTTGATCGTGTAATTAAAGTGGGGCCTGATATAGGTTTGCGCAATATTGAAGGCCAGCGTGTATGCATTAACCGGGTCTCCCTCTCCTTCTATGCTGTATTCGTAGCGGTCGTGTCCACCGGTGATAACTGCATAAAACCTGGGATTAAAAGTATGCTTCCATTTTACCGAAAGGTTTTGATTCTTATAGTGAAAAAACGTGTCAGTATTTAAATTAAAACGATCACGACTGGTGTAAGCGGTGAGGTGAATACTATTACGCTCGTTAAATTCATGATTAACGATAGCATTGATATCGTAAAATGAGGCTTTACTTCCTTTATACTCCTGTGGCAGTTGTTTCAGCAGCCAATCTGCATAGGTAGTACGTCCTGCAAGTATATAAGAAGATTTTTCCTTAGCAAGAGGTCCTTCAATTTGCAGGCGACTTGTTAATAAACCGATACCTGCCGATCCTTCAAATTTTTTCTTATTGCCCTCCCGGCTGTTGATGTTTACCACCGAAGATAAGCGTCCGCCGTACCTGGCGGGAATGCTGCCTTTGAAAAGCTCTACATCTTTCACCACTTCCGGGTTAAATGCAGAAAACATTCCGAAAAAATGGGAAGGGTTGTACACGTTAGCTTCATTAAATAATATCAGGTTTTGATCCGCTGCCCCGCCCCTCACATTAAGGCCTGTACTGGCCTCCCCTACCGTTTTCACACCGGGAGTGGTTAGTAACACCCGCATAATATCTGCCTCACCGAAAACTACGGGCACCTGTTTAATCGTTTTGATGTCCAGCTTTTGTACGCCTAACTGCGCGGTACGCAGGTTATTCATTTTTTGTGTCGATACCATCACATTCTTCAGCGTCATGACACGGGTTTGCATGTTCACGTTTAACAAACCATCGCCCCGTACCACAAGCTTCATGCGCACATCGTCCATTCCTATGTTTTGCACGTTAAGCACACTGGTATCTTTCGGTACCATCAGCGTGAAAAAGCCAAATCTGTCTGTTACTGCGTTGATATTCTTCCCCTCTATCTGAAGGGATGCTCCGACCATGGGCTCCCCATTGCGAATATCCCGCACATAACCGCTCACAACAGCGTTTCCTGTGGCAGTATCCCCAGTCGCTGATCCGATCATGTACAATTGTCCCTGATCAGTTGCGACAGATTTAATAGAATCTTTTATTGCGGTTACCGGATCTTTTTGCGCTCCCACACCACCCACGAAAAACCAATCTGGCAAAGTAGTCTGAACCGTCCATCTTTCGGATATGTACACATTACGTTTGTGATCTATTGAGTATACAAGTGATGTATGCTTTAACCCTTCATGTAGGGCATCATTCAGCGGAATATTATTGAACGACACAGTAATCTCTGATGTATCTAGCTTTGCTGTATCGTAGTAAAAACGGTACTGACTCTGCTTTTCCAACGACTGCAGGAAAGTGGCTATATCAATGGCAGTATAATTTGCCGAAACAGCAGGAAGGTTGGACACCTGGCCTTTCAAAGTTACCGCCAGTAGTAGAATACCGGTGAACAGACCTATCCGTCTGAATATTGAGGGGTAAGTTCTCTGCATTTTTTTAATTATATCTACTGTGATTGATCATGGTAACCGGCAACAGCTTTTAAAGCCTCTGCCAGGTCTTTTTTGGTATCCAGCTTATTGCTTTTTACAAAATTTTTTACCCCATCACCCTGATAGGCCTGAAGCAAACTTTTCAGGTTGGTTACTTTAAAAAAACCTCCTTCCCGGTAGACATAGTTGAGAGTACTATTTTGAAAATGATATTTTGTAGTGTTTTCACTAAGATCCTGCGCCAGTTCTTTAATGTGTTTGGTATATACAGCGCTCTTCTCGCCGCTATAGGTTAACTCATAAAAACCAGGACGCATTCCGTTCTCCGATGCAGTCAACGCAACGAATCGTTTTCCCGAAAGTTCGAAATAATGGGTTGCAGCAGGTTGAGCTTCGAAAATTTTATAGTTCACAGGATGCTGGATGAGCAATTTGTCCTTATATACATCATAAGCAACAGGCACATCCTTGTACAGTATATTATTGAAGAAGATGTTACCTTTTACAAAATCTCTGGTGCCATTCCAAAATGGTAAATTACCGGAAATGGTGTGGGCATAGTCAACGTAAATGGTACCGCTAAATAACGGAGCTTCGGTACCCATATAGTTCTGGTATAAACTATCGAGGGAGGTATTTTTATGGGTAGCATTCTGAGCTTTCGCCTGGCTGATACAACAGCAAAGTAAAATGATGGTAATCTTTTTTTTCATGTATAGCAGTCTGTAAAGTTAAAAATGGTCCCGGCTACCTGTGTAACCGGGACCTCTTAGTTACGATAACAGTTCTATTCTAATGCTTACTGTCCTGTTTTGGTCTTTATAACATCTGCAACAGCTTTATAGGAAAGCTTGCGGGAAAGATTTTCTCTCCAGACACCAACTGGTTCTCCAGACTTCCAGGTGGCTGAGGTAGATCTGTCGAAAGGACTCCAGAAAGTAATACCGTAGCGTTGGGCTGCCGGAATCAATTCGAAATACTTTTCTAATACGTACTGGTACATTTCTGCCTGAGCTACATATTGTGCGCTGGTTGCCTGAGGCGTTTTTACGCCACCCAAACTAATATCCAGTTCAGAAATTTTAATCAGCTTTCCGGTTGCTGCCAGCAATCTGAAGTGTTCTGCAATATTTTCCTTACTGGTGTTAATATCAATGTGCATTTGCGTACCAATACCATCCACTTTTGCCCCCTTGCTTTCGATATACTGCACATAAGTGATCAATCCCCTGCATTTATTGAGATTAGATTCGAGGTTATTATCGTTAACAAAAAGCTTATCTGTCGCGTTGGCATGCTGCCTTGCGAACTGAAATGCCGTTACTCCGTAGTCATAACCCATGTAATCCTGCCAGTAAAACTCTCCTGCGGCCAGTGTTTTTCCAACTCCCGTTTTGAGCTGTGCAGGGTTCGCATCATCGATAGGTTCTTTCACCACATCCCATGCAGTTACTGCCGATTTACAGGTATCGATCATCCCTGCTATAAATTTGTTCAAAGCGCCCGTAATAATCGTTTTTTTCTCTTCTGCACTTTTCTGAGCATTCCATGAGATGATCACATTATCCATGTAATAATTTCCGGAGCCGGTGCCTGATCCAAAAACCAGTGTAAAGGTGGTCAGTTCTTTTTCTTCAGCAGTGAGATTTAAATTACTAAAGGGCAGAATAACCTTACCGCCAGTGAGCCACACGTTGTCGGCCGCTCCGAAGCTGGAGGGTGAGCCGTAAACGGTTAATGCTCTGTTGTTGATACCTAATCTCATACCAGAACCGAATAAGCCGCCCGAGCCCGGAGCCAGTATATCCAACACTAACTGAGAGCAGTTACCCAATTTGATTCCTGCCGGCAATGTAACATCTATTTTAGGAAACGACTGATTAGCCGGTGTGGCAGCACTGCCGATGTGCAACACCTTGCTTCCACCCCCTTTGGGGTCCAGCTCTACAACAGCAGTGCTATTGCCCGTCATGGGGTACGACTTGCCAACAGCATCTGACTCAAAATTGATAGTAGTTACACCGCTGGCTCCCGTTATAAGTGCGTTGAGATAGGTGGAGTTTTGTGCAGTATGCCATGTAAGTGCATTTCCGTAAACCGACTTACCAGCTTCTTTTGCTACAGTTAAAAACTTCTTAACACCAGTCAAATCCAAAGAACCGTCTGCCAGTACTACAGCCCCGTGTCTCATCTCCGTTTCAAGAACAAGCTCGTCGAAATTTCTTTCGGCAAAGCGGTAGGTAACGTCCTGATTTACGTAGCCGGTTGAAGAAAGAGCCATCCCCAGCTTAAACCCGGCATTAGATGCCTTAAGTGCCTTCAACTCAGGATAGGCATCGATTTCTTCCTGTACCACCACTGTTTCCGGCTTGTCAACCGATGTATAATCGTTGGAAGAATATTTAGCACATGAGGTCAGCAGAAGTACCGCTGAAAACGAGTGTGCAATTGTTTTATTTATTTTAAACATGATATTAAATATGGGTTCAAATAAACTATTTATTGATAGGTGTAAACCATTCTGCTTTTACAGCGCGATCGCGCATTACCAAAGTATCTTTGGTGCTGATGTTACCGTTGATTTGCCTCGCATTGGCGCCTGTTCCAACAGTAATGCCATTGTAATTTACCTGATAGGTCAGGTATAATGCATCACGATCTTTGTTTCCCCAGCTATTTTTTTCTCCTCTTTTGATGAAGGAACCTGACCCTGTGGCCGTAAAGCCGCTTGTAGCAGAAGAAATGGTACAGTTGCCGGAGTTATCGAACTTAAGCAGCAAAGTGCATGCAAAGTTATTATTGTTATTGTCCTGGAATACAACCGGCAATGTCAACTCTGTCAATGATTGCGTAGATAGTTTCTTCACCTCATCGCTTTCAACATATTGCGCATGACGGATAACTGTTTTGGTAACATCCCCGGTCATAGCATCCGAACCTCTGCGCAGATAATTACCATGCCATTGGTTTACAAATTTCACTGCATACAATGTGAAATTTTTGCCGGAAAGAATAGAATCTGCGCCACTGAGCGAAGTAAGCTTCATCGGGATAACGTATGTGTTGTTAATAGATTTAGGATCGTTAAAAAAAGCATCCGTTAGCTGAATGTCAACACTTCCTGCAGCTCCACCCGCCGGAATCGTTATACTGTTCGCAGCAGCAGTGTAGTAATTGGTGGGCATCGGTAATATGTCACCACCTGTACCAAATAAAAGGCCATTTCCCAGCAGCGTATTATCAATACTATAACCGATGTTGATATCATTTCTTGCTTTATATCCCCCTCCAAAGGCAGCAAAAATCTGAAACTTATGCTGGTTGTCTAAAGAATTATCAACAGAAACGTCTTCTCCCAGAGTGATCGTTCGTACCGGATATTGATAAGCAAAATATACAGTTTGATAATCGTAATCAGGAAAATCCCTGTCACGATTACAGGCAGTAAACAAGGCTAGTAGCAGGATCAGCGGTAGTATTATCGTTTTCTTATTCATATGCTCGTTTTTATTAATTCGGAAGCTCTTTTTCATTTCACATTATTTTATATTCTGTACTACCATCCTTTATTTTGTATTAATGCATTAAATTTCAGCATCTCGCTATTAGGGATCGGATTGGTAGTCATGAAACTCTGGAAATCTCTCGATTCTACATTGATATAATTGTACGCACCACCAGCGATACTTACGCCTTTTGCACCCTCAGTCAGGTTTTCTTTCCAGCGACGTAAATCCCAGAAACGAATATCTTCGAAGCACAGCTCTAAACGGCGCTCGTTCCTGATCAGTTTTCTCATTTCGTCTTTATTATTTTTAACCAGTTCGAGGTAGGCATCGCCATTGGCTATTCCAATACCGGCTCTCCGGCGTATCGCCTTTATTACATCATAGGCAGAATAAGCATGCCCGCCGTTACCCAAGGGTCCCCAGGCTTCGTTTGCAGCTTCTGCATAATTTAAAAAAATTTCGGTGTAACGAACGATCGGTTTTATATGGCGCTGACCACTGGTTGTAGTGGATGTAAATGTTACGCGGCTGTGCATTAATTTCTTCAAATAATAGCCTGTACGCGTTGAGGTGGCCTGCTTCAATAAGCCATCGTTGGTGGGGCCATCTGCAGCTGTGTTAATGGCAGTTGTGCTGGATGACAAAGTACCACCATTTACAAGCACGAACATTTTAAGACGAGGATCCCGATTCGCGTAAGGATCGGAAGGATTATAACCGCTCGCCGCATCTGAAATGGGATAACCGTTTAAACCCGGAAAAGCATCCACCAGGTTCTGGGTTGGATTGATACGACCATTACCAAACATTGTTGGCGGATAGTTATCCCTCTCAAGACCAGAGCCGTTGTCTTCCCAACTAGCTCTCCAAAGCACTTCCGGGGGATTAACGCCAACTGATAAACCGTTTATCTGGTCCGCAATAGCCGTTGTACCACCGTACCACTCTAACCCCGTTGCGGCCAGCCCAGCGGGACCATTAATCAGATCAAGGATAGCTGCTGCATCATGAGCCGCATTCTCCCATGTAGTGGTGTTACCTGAGCTAAAAGCCGGGCTGGCAGCGATAATAGAAGTTTTAGCTTTTACCGCCATTGCAATTCTGCCACTCAAAAGTCCACCCCTGAAATTATTACCATAAACCCGGTTATAATCCGTTCTGGCTACGTTTCCAAATTTTGCAGGCACCGTTCCGCCTTCATTAATATCTCCATAGTCAAAAGGCAAAAGAAGTGATGCAGAATCCAGGTCTTTGTAAATTTGCTGAAGACATTCTTCATAAGTTGACCTCGGTATATTAAAGTTTGCAAGTGGATCCTGGAAACTTAAAAATAACGGAACTCCCAGCATTTGCCCATTCGAGGCTTCGCCTCCAAATAGCCGGAGCAAATCAGAATAAAATACTGCGCGTAAACCATATGCTTCACCCTGGATTCGTCTTCTGAACAACTCAGCTATGTTAGGATCCACTGCCCATTGCACTTCATTTACTTTCTCCAGCATCTGATTTATGTATTGTATCGCATGGTATCCATTCGTCCAGCGATTGAAACCAAAAGGAATAAATAAAGGAGACCAAAGTCCCTGAGTGATGCGGAGATACTCGTTATTAAAATCATTGGAAACCGCATTGTCTGTAGCAACATCAGAATGATACCAGCCTGTATTTGGTATACGGGTATATGCATTGCCAATCAGGCCATACATAAACCTTGCCTGGCTGGGCATCAGGGCGTTGGGATCGTCCACCTGGCGGTTGTTTTCAATTGCCGGCTCAAACAAATCCCTTTTGCATCCTGCTCCGAACAGAAGGATTGTTATCGCGGCTATTAATAATACTTTATTCATAATAAGTTGTTTTTAACTTTTACTAGCTTTAAATTTTCTTTAGAACAATGCCCTAACGCCAAAATTGTAGAAACGGGTCTGAGGAGTACCGCCAACATTCATCTCCATAAGCTCCCGCTCTTTAGATACCGTTAATAAATTGGCGCCGCTTACATAAACATTCAACGCTCTCATTAAATTGCTTTTCCTGATAGCACTTGACAGGTCATACGTCACCTGTACTTTTGCCAAGTCAAAACGGTTAGCCTTATACAGCCAGAAATCAGAAGTAACAAAATTATGCGCCTTGCTTTGGGTGGTTAGCCTGGGGTAAGTAGCAATATCTGCTGTTTCTGGTGTCCATCGGTCCCTGACTACTTTAGAGTACTTATCTTCGCCTCCAACCCAGAAATAAGATCCGTTTTTAACACCATCTGCCCCGTATCTGCCTACTCCCAGAGCAAACAGGGTTAGCTTTCTCCATTGAGCGGTGAAGTGCATGCCCAGGTTAAAGGGCGCTCCATACCAGCCACCTCTCCCCAACAAAACCTGGTCGTTCACATTGATAATGCCATCCCCGTTCTGATCCTTATACTTCAGGTCGCCCGGCTTTACAGTCACGCCTAAAGAATGAACAGGAGCATTTTTGATATCATCCTGGTCTCTGAAAAAACCTGCATTTTCATATCCCCAGATACCATCCAGTATATGTCCCTGCCTGTAGAGGTATTCCTCATTTTGGATTTCAGTTCTTTTAATAGCTTTTGTTACATAGTAGGTGCCATTAAGGCCCAAAGTAACATTCACTTCATTAAGCTTTTTCTTGAAAGTAGCGCCAAAGTCAAGGCCAGATCTGCTTTCAATATCCCTGTTAACATTAGCTCCGAAAATAGAATTGCCGGCATTAAACCAGTTAGGGTTTACTACTGCAGCCATGGTTGCTGCATTTACAAGGATATCAGTCATCCGGTTGGTAAAGTAGCTGGCTTCTAGTTTTAGCAACTGCTGAAAGAAGGACCCCTCAAAGCCTGCAGTCAGGTTATACCGCTTAGGAAAAGTCATTTGCGGATTAGATCCTCCTCTTGCCTCAGTGATGCGGCCCGAATAGCCACCGCCATCCCAGCCCCACCAGGGTCCGTTATCATCTAGGCGATAATACCCCATGTACATGAAATAATTAGCGATATCTATATCGGAGTTGATGTAACCTGCACTTGCTACCAATTTAAGATCATCGATCACTGAAGAAGATTTAAGGAAGTTTTCATTGCTAAGGCGCCAGCCCAAGGACAACGTTGGATTAAATGCTTTTCGCTTTCCTTCGGGCAATTTTGGCGAATGAACGAGAGCTCCGCTAAAGTCAAACATATATTTATCCCTGAATACATAACCCAGCTGTAAGCCAAGATTCACACTACCCAATGCATGATACTGCCCGGAAGTAGTTTGCTGAAAGCCATTGGCAACAAGTAAACCCGTAATATGATGATCTCCTGCTACTATATTATCGTAGTTGAAATAGCTAGATAAGGCCAGGGTTTGCCGGTATACAGTACCATTTACATTTTGAACACCATTGGCCACATCCTGCCCGTATTGGGTAAGCATGGTAATATAGTCTTTACCTTCTGATGTATACCAACCCGGTAGGGTTCCTGAAGCCCCGGTTCCTCCAGGAGAAAATACTGCATAGGTGTTATTGTAAGACTGGCTATAAGAGGTCCGATAATCGATAGCCATATCTGTTTGAAATTTCAGTCCTTTAACTATATTGCGTAAGTCTGCTCCTACAGATGGATTGAATTGAAATTGCCTGCTTACAAACTGGCTGTAAGCGCCGGCATACATAGCCGCAAATGAGTTCGTTTGCTCCAGCTGCGTGCCACCCAGAAAATACTTGCCATCAATAATATAATTACTGTTCTTTAATAACCCCCATGAAGCCTGGTCATTTTCTTCAATATAACTGAGCGGGATCAGTGGTGAAAACCGGTTAGGACGAACGGTAGCCGCATCGACCCAAAAATTAGAATTAGGGCTGCGATCATCATAGAAAGTGGCCTGCATATCTATCTTGCTGTATATAAAAGGATTGATCGTTATGTCAATATTACCTCTAACACTAAAACGATTGGTTCTGTCATTTCTTTTTCCTTCTCCAAAATTCAACATAGAACCGGCAGTATAATAATTGACGTTCGTATAATAACGGGCCCTTTCGTTACCTCCCGATATTTCAGCCGTAACATCGTGCCTGTTAAAAGACCTCGTCACATATTCAGGGGTATAAAAGTTTAGATTGGGATAACGATAAGGATTTTTTCCGGAGGAGAAATTGTAAATCTCAGTAGGCGTAAACAACTCTGCCAGTCCATCATTGCGGCGGGCTTCGTTATATAGCGTCATATACTCCGCTGATCCAAGGTATTCGGGAAAGCTTTTGGCTACATTCACACCTGTGTTCAAAGTAACATTAGTCTGACGGTTGTTAGCCTCCCCTCTTTTGGTTGTGATAAGTATAGCCCCCTTAGCGGCCTGTGTGCCATATAAAACCACAGCAGCGGCACTTTTCAAAAAAGTAATTTGGTCGATTTCAGTAGGCATTACGTTATTGGCATCCCTGGGCACTCCATCTACTAAAGTGAAATAACTGCCCATTCCCCACATGCTATTGCCGTTGTAGCCCGGAACGAGGGCATCCATATGGTCCAGGCTGTAAGTTGTATAGTTCTTTTTTAACAACTCCTTCATATCAACAGCGTTGACTCCGCCCATGAGGTCCTTTTGAGCCTTTACCCGGAAAAGCACATTAACATCATTTATCACATCTGAAGGTGTCAGTACTATTTCAGTTAAACCTGGCTCTGCTTTCACATATTTTGTTCTATACCCTACAGCTGCTACACCCAATTCAGCATCGTAGGGGGCCTTCATTTCAAAACGCCCTTTTTCATCTGTGGTGACTTCGTTATCATCATCGTCCACACTGCTTATCAAAGCACCTTGCAAAGGAACTTTCCCCGAACCATAAACTGTAGCTTTTATGGTAACTTCCGAGGAAGTCTGTGCATTTAGCATAATGGGAAATAGTGCTAATGCGGTGATCAGAACCCATCCTATTCTTAAATATTTCATTAGTTACACTTTTAATAATAATTACTTGATCAAATTGTATCACAATCAGCTACCATCCGGGATTCTGAGGAAACTCTGTATAAAGCATAACATCTACATTCCTTAATGGAAGCCAATAGTGCTTTTCAGAAAAATTCCTTTCCAGTATCACCTGCTCTCTAAGATTCACAACCCTGTTATCTTTGGGGGCAGTTGTTGAAAAGCCCGGCGCGCGATCAAACTCCAGAGAGGTCTTCACAGTGTAAGGCTTCTGAATGAGCAAACGCCAACGGCGCAAATCATTGAACCGGTGCCCTTCGAACGAAAGCTCAACTGCGCGTTCGCGTCGGTATTCGTTTCTGAATGCGTCCTGTGAAGCTGTAAACTTCCCTGCCACGTGTCCCACACCTGCGCGGTCTCTTACAAAATTGATCGCATCCACAGCGGTTTTGGTATAGTTGGGATCTTTGCCCATTGGTGAGTTATACCCTTCTGATGCAGCCTCCGCGTACATGATATAGATATCCGAAAGTCTCATATAGGGAAGATGCACATTGAGCGACTTGTTGTAGCTGGTTCCCAAATCGTATTTATTACTCAAAGGGGGAATAAATTTAAAAAGCAGGTATCCGCTGCGGCTACTGGTAGTGATAGGCACCCTGTAATCTCCGCCTGAGTACAATGTAGCATACCTGTACTTCTCTTCATTTGCACTGGGGATACTTGCTTCTACCATTTTTCTTCCATCGTAAATAATATCATTGTAAAAGCGTGGATCACGCCCTTTCCATGGCTGAGTAGGACTATAACCAGATTCGTTATCGGCTACAGCAGCGCTGTTTGCAGCATTGATAGGTAAGCCGTTAGCCATCCCGTAGTAATTAACATAATTTGCAGTGGGAAAGAACTTCACCTCACCTTCACCAATTAAAAACTGAGGCTGGTATTGGCGGCTGGTTCCATAATTGGAACTATTGGCAGCCCAATAAGGCCCTCTAAAGATCGCTTCCTGTCCTTGTTCAGGTCCGCCAACTCTTCCGCCGGGCATCGCCCAGTTCTCAAAATTGGTATAAAAGTTCTTATAGTAATATTGAAACGGTAGTAACTTATACTTGGTACCGCCTGCATCAATAATATTAAGCAACTCACCAAATGCAGCAGCAGCCTTCTTTGCATACTCCGCATTATAGCTTTGATTGCCTGTAGATGCTCCATTCATTAAAGGACTGGCTGCCCACAGGTAATTTTTACCCAGGTATCCCAACGCCATTATTTTATTAATACGCAGGTCATTCTTGCCTAAGGTTCTCCTTCCAGCCAAGGTATTGTCCCATTCAACCGGTAGTAAGTTAGCCGCTTCCCTAAAGTCGGCGGCAGCTTTATCTGCGCACTCATGATAAGACAGTCGTGGGAGATCCAGCTTCACGTCACTTGGTAATACTTTATCAATGTACGGCAACCCTCCAAAATATTGGATTAACATATGATGAAACCACCCACGAAAAAACAATAACTGGCCTTTAATCAGGTTCTTCTCTTCCTGGGTTGCGTCTGTCAGTAAATCCATATTCTCCAAACCAAGATTACACTTTCTTATGCCATACCATGCACCGGGCCATAGTTTTTTAGTCATACGATCATTATTGGTACTGAAGTTTCCACCGTCCATAAAACCAGCTCCCCAGCCGTCATAACCGCGCTGCCATCCCCAGAAATCGCCGTTGTCCACTTTTACAATAAAATGAAAAGCCTGAGAAGTTGATTGTACTTCGTCATCACCCCAGTTCCACGAATTCGTCCAGTAAGCATTGGTAAAATCAGGTACACATTGATACAGTTCCTCGGTAAATCCCTGGAAGTTGAAGAAATCTTTGAACGCTTCTTCCTTGGCGACAATAGAGCCAGGCTCTCTGTCCAGATATTTTTTACAGGAAGCAAATCCAACAATAGTAGTAACTACTCCTATTAAGAATATTGATTTGATATAGTTCTTTTTCATAATTCTGATGATAATAGTTTAGAAAAACAGATTGAATCCCAAATTGAAACGTCGCATGGTAGGATAAGCTCCCTGGTAAGAAGCACCACCAATGTTTTGTTCCCGATCATCCGGCATTTTGGTCCAGGTAATGAGGTTATTACCGTTCAGATAAAGCCTTACGTTGTCCAGCTTCGCTTTTCTTACGAAGCTCCAGTGGCTGTTTCTAAACGTATAAGCTATTTCGGCATTCTTCAAACGCACATACGATGCATCGTAGCGGTTGAAATTACCCCGGAAGTAACCTGCCGGCACCGTTGACCACCTTGGCAGTGGTTGCGTTGGGGACTGGTTGCCCGGAGACCAAAAAGTACCTTCGTCATAAACCGTCAGGTTTTTATTATTTAAACTATTGAAAGCAACATCACGGTTTACATTGTTAACTCCATAAAATTGAACAAAAAGAGAAAGGTCCTTCCATTCTAAACCGAAATTGGCATTGTAACTATTCAAAGGCCAATCGCTGTAGCCCCATGGCGCGTTGTCAAAATCATCTATAACTCCGTCCCCGTTATAATCTACTATATAAACGTTACCCGGGAGCTTGGCATTATCGTTGGTGTTGTGCATCGTACTTCCATAAAGCGCATCCCAGGTGCTGTAATAGCCATTGCTTACTTTCCCTCTCCAGGTACCCACTTCATAGCCTGCGGTTTTTTGGTAAGATGGGCGTAGTAACGGATCATCGGCTTCGATAACCTTGTTCTTAGCGTGTGTAATGATAAAATCTGAATACACCCGCAGATTGGGATTTAAACTCTTCCTTATATGCAGTTCCAACTCGTAACCTTTATTTTTCACTTCACCCTGGTTAACAACAGGAGCAGCGGTTCCAAAATAACTTGGTATAGCACGCGCTCCGCCCTGTAATAAGATATTGGTGCGATGATCCCAGAACAGATCTGCCTTACCACTGATTAATCCTTTGAACAGCTCAAAGTCTACACCTACGTTATATTTTAAAGCCTCTTCCCATTGTACATTCGGATTACCGACTCTTGTTTCTCTGAACCATGCATAGGGACTGGCTTCCGCATTATCGTTTATCACACCCATAACGGAGTTGCCACCCCGCTGCCATTCGGTAAGATAGGCCCAGCGTCCGCCTCCAACATTATCCGCACCTGTCTTCCCTATAGATGTACGGAATTTAAACAGGTCGATAAACTGTATATTTTCCATAAATTTCTCCTTTGAAATGATCCAGTTTAAACCACCCGATGAGAAGAAAGCAAATCTTTTGTCGGCAGCGAACCTTTCAGAACCGTTGTAGGCACCATTATACTCAACTGTATACTTGTTATCGAAGCCATAGACGGTACGAAACACCCAATCCTCCCGATAACTAGGAATTTCACTTCCAGTAGCTGTTTGATTTCGGTTCATCAATCCCGTTAGCGCTATATTGTGCTTATTGATGCGTTTGGCATAATTCAACTGTAAATTGTAAAAAATTCTACGATAAGCACCACCGGTTCCCCCGCCGGTTGCAGCCCATTTGTCGAAAGACTGGAAATCAAAATTTGTTGAATTATCATTGGCAAACCTATATTGAACCATACCGGTAAGTGGGTTGATCCATTTACGTTGTACATCATCTGCATCATTTAAACCACGTCCCCCTTCTGAAAAGGTATTATCAAAAGAAATCGTTCCATTGAATTTTAAACCTTTTATCAGCATATCCAAGTTCTGCTCCAGGGTAAAGTCGGTAGCAACCCGGGCATTGGTGTTATACTGGATACCGCTTCGTGCTAAGGCCATAGCAGAGTTCATGTAGGTTGCCTCATTTGGCGCATAATATCCCCAGGAACCGTCGGAGTAAACCGGGAGGAAAGCTGCGGGAGAAGCGAAATATGCTGCACTCCACGTACTGGACTCATTTACTCCAGCCCATGGGCTCTTTCTCTGGCCATAAGTACCGGCAAGATTAACTTTAAAAACTGTGGTTCCGGTTAACTGAAAATCGAGGTTAGTACGGAAGTTGATACGATTGAAGCCATAACCGGGCGTATAGCCGCGATTATTCTCATAAATTTTAAAAATATCCCCTTCATGCGCAAAGTCTACACTGGAGAAGTATTTTACAAACCGGGTACCTCCCTGAATATTTAAATTGGCGTTGGACGACCAGGTATGCTTTTTAAACAAGGCATCCACCCAATCTACATTAGGATAGCGCTCCGCTTCTTCAAGGTTAAGGGGATTGCGATACTTTTGCATAATAGCGTAAGGCATATAATCAGCCCAGGCTTCAGGGGCAGTAGCCAATTCATATTCTATTACATCATTTCTTATACGGAACGCGTCGTAGGAATCCATTTTTTGCGGTAGCTTCGACGGAACTTTCATGATCGTATTTAAAGTGGCCCTGATAGCAGCTTTGCCAGCCCTGCCTCTTTTGGTGGTCACCAATATTACACCATTGGCACCCCTAGATCCAAATACGGCAGTAGCTGAGGCATCTTTTAAAACCGTTACAGTTTCAACAGAAGCAATATCCAGATTTGCAATGGTACGCTCTACTCCATCCACAAGTACCAGCGGATCCGAGCCATTCAAGCTACTTACTCCACGTATAATAAAGCGTGGGTCTTCTTCTCCCGGTGTACCCGAGCCCTGTGCTGTAATTAATCCCGGAAGATTACCGGTCATTGCGGCCCCGAGACTGGTTACACCGCCTGCACGCTCCAGTTCTTTGAATCCTGTTTGAGAAACTGCGGCAACATTCCCTTCCTTGGTTGTTTTACCATAACCTATCACTACTACGTCATCCAGAGAAGTTTGATTTCCATCGAGTGTTATCACTAAATCTTTAAAAGTATCAGTAAGGGATACTTTTTTAGTTGCGTGTGTAACATGGCTAACAATCAGTGTTGCATTAGCCTTCGAAACAGCAATCGAAAATTCACCTTTTGCATTAGAGACAACTATTGTTTGAGTGCCCTCCTCATTAATGCTTGCGCCAGACACCGGTTCATTGTTTCCTGAGGCCTGTATTTTTCCCGTAACAGTGATTTTATTCTGGGCAATTGCATAAGAACCACCCATAACAACCAGCAGCAACGTAATAACTATTTGTGTCGAAATTTTAAGTAAGGGATTTCGGCCCCAATCTCTTTGAGACATGTTAGATTTGTATTTTTTCATATCAAATTTTGTATTGAAACATATTCTGGATATCGACATCGTTAGACGCAGCATCGGCTAAATGGGCACTAATAATTCGAGGAGAACCACTTCGTTCGCAGTAAGATGGAAAAGCATGATCGTTTAGTATTAATAATTAGTAATCGTCTGTAAGCTTTTAATTACAGCTACTGTTATCAAAATCAATTTCAAAAACTGTTTATTGCCGGCAGCGTCGTATAGTTTATACTTCTCTCAAATCAACATTATGATTCGCTAAAGCAATCGTTACATATAAGTGTCATTAAAACAATTATACGGCTAAGTTAGGATAATTAATTAAAAAATACAATCGATTGTATTTATTTTTTGAAAAAAATATCTTTAATTCAATAGAAATTCTGATACAATTGCGTTTATAATTAATTATCAATTTTTTACATAAATTTTAATAATTAATATCTACTATATTCTATAAAAACGATTGTATTATAATTGCGAATTCTATACCAGGCTTTTTTCTTCCGAAAACATTACACTTAAAATACCGGTATTCTGTACAATGATGGCTTTGAAGGTAAAATTGAGCTATATTGCTGGCTACAGTGCATTTTTACACCTGCGGTATTGGATTTCACTTGAATAATAAGGTATGAGTTAAACGAAAATCCAACGGCTTTACTTTTTGTTTATATAATTGGTAAAAGAAAATCAGTGTCATACAAATTATTATCTATAATGTAAAATCGATTGCATCATTAATATAAATAGTGCCAGAAATAAAACATTCACTGTTCACCCCATCTTAAAACAGCAGCTAATTTGAGAAAACCCAAATCAGCATATTTTAAAAGAAGGAGCAACAATTAATTTATGTAACCTAGTATGAACAAGGCTTTCAGTGAATATAACCAGATTCTTCAAGCACTATAATCATTCTACTACTGCTAATTATTCCGAAAATAGTTATAAAGAATAAATAAAGCAACCGATTGCAATTACTTTTCAATATCTTTACCAAAACCACATATTTGCCATATGCATAAGGGTAGAGAAATTACCATGTATGACCTTGCCAGGGAACTCAATGTATCTGTAGCAACCGTTAGCCGTGCATTAAAAGATGATCCGGCTGTACATAAAAAAACAAGAAAAAGAATCGCAGACCTGGCTACTGAACTGGGCTATCAAACCAATTTGTTTGCCCGTAACTTGAGAACAAAGGAAACAAAAACAATCGGTTTCATGATTCACGAGCTGAATAGCAATTTCATTAATGCTGTACTGGCCGGCGTGGAAAGAGTGACTGCCAAAGAGGGTTATGACCTGATCATCGCTCACTCATCAGAGCGTTTCGATAAAGAAGTTGCCAATGCCAGAAACCTCTTCCATAAACGCGTGGATGGGCTTATTGCATCCCTTGCTTTCGAAACAAGGGATCTTAACCACTTCAAACAATTTGCCGACCGGGATATTCCCGTCATTTTTTTTGACCGGGTTGAGCGCAACAACGACTATACCGTTGTGGTGATTGATAATTATAAATGTGGTTATGAAGCTACCAAGCACCTTATTGATCAGGGTTGCAAAAGGATCGCGCATATTACATCCAGTCTTACGAGGAATGTATATGCGGACCGGTATCGTGGCTATAAAGACGCGTTATTCGATCATAATATACAGCTGGACGAGAAATTGGTAATTATCAACGACCTGAGCGAAAATGCCGGCATCAATTCTGCAAAACAGGTAATTAAAATGAAACCCTTACCTGACGGCGCTTTCATTACTAACGACTTTGTTGCAGCCGCCTTTATGAAAACGCTTACAGAGCACCAATTGGTGGTTCCAAGGGATATTGCGGTGGTGGGATTTAACAATGATGCGATTTCTCATTTAATAGCACCAACACTCACCACCATTAATTACCCGGGCATCGAGATGGGTGAGATTGCAGCCAGGGCTATCATTAACCACCTTAAAGGTGTTAGCAATATTAACCAGATCAATACAGTGATCATCAGCTCTAAACTAGTCATCCGCCAGTCTTCGCAAAAGACAGATGAAAAAGCAAATTCATCTTTAGCTATATAAATATTTATGAAAAAAAGCTTCTTTATTTTTCTTATTGCCTTTTCATGCTTTACAGTAAAAGGCGATGATGGTTATAAGCTATGGCTGGGTTATCAGAAAATCGCTGTACCTGAACTGGCCAGGCAATATAACCAGGCCATTTCCGGGATCGTGGCGAAAGGTGGCTCCACTACGCTGAAGATAGCAGAACAGGAGCTCCGCATGGCACTGGAAACGATATTGGATAAAAAAATCCCAAGCTTGAAGGCATCTTTGAATAATGCCATTTTGATCGGGACACCTGAAAGTTCAAAAGAAATAAAAGGCTTGCTAGCATCCCGTGACTTTAATCTGGGTGATGAAGGCTTTGTCATACAACGACAAAAAATCAATAATATTAACACCACTATCATTGCTGCCCGTAAGGATATAGGAGTACTCTACGGTGTGTTTGCTTTCATTCAGTTGCTCCAGACACATCAGTCTATCAACAATGTATCCATTACCAGTGTTCCTAAAATTAAAAACCGGGTGCTGAATCATTGGGATAACCTGAACCGTAGCGTGGAAAGAGGTTATGCCGGAATTTCTATATGGAACTGGCACACACTACCAGGGTATATCGATCAAAGGTATATCGACTATGCAAGGGCCAATGCCTCTATTGGTATCAACGGCACTGTACTCACCAATGTTAATGCCAATTCTCAGGTATTAACACCTGAATATCTTGTAAAAGTTAAAGCCCTTGCAGATGTATTCAGACCTTACGGAATTAAAGTGTATCTAACCGCTAAATTCAGTGCGCCAATAGAGATAGGTGGATTGAAAACGGCGGACCCTCTTAATGAAGAAGTGATTCAATGGTGGAAGCATAAATGCAGCGAAATATATACGCTTATTCCTGACTTTGGAGGTTTTCTGGTTAAAGCCAACTCCGAAGGTCAGCCCGGGCCGCAGGGTTATGGTAAAACACATGCGGATGGCGCCAATATGTTTGCGGATGCACTACAGCCTTACGGCGGAATAGTGATGTGGCGTGCCTTTGTATATGATGTACGCGTGCAAAAAGATGAAGAGCATTTTACTGAAGGCTCTGTTGGCGCTCATACCCAAACTATAGCATCCGGCGATCGTTTTAAACAGGCTTATGCTGAGTTCAAACCGCTTGATGGCAAGTTTAAAGAGAACGTATTAGTTCAGGTAAAAAATGGTCCTATTGATTTCCAGCCGAGAGAACCCTTCTCCCCTCTTTTTGGTGCCATGCCTCAAACACCATTGATGATGGAGTTCCAGATCACCCAGGAGTATTTAGGCCAGTCAACCACCTTAGCTTACCTCGCTCCTATGTTTAAAGAATGCCTGGACTCAGACACTTATTCTAAAGACAAGGGTTCAACAGTCGCAAAAATTATCGATGGAAGTATAGATCAACATACGGTAAGCGGTATTGCCGGGGTAGCTAATATCGGCAATGACAGAAACTGGACAGGACATCTCTTTGGGCAAGCCAACTGGTATGCATTCGGCAGACTGGCCTGGAACTATGATCTGTCTTCCGAAGCTATTGCGGAAGAATGGATACGGCAGACATTCAACAACAATAATGCTTTTGTAGGGTCAGTAAAAAAAATCATGTTGACTTCCAGAGAAGCGGCAGTAAATTATATGACACCATTGGGGCTCCATCATATTATGGCAACCAGTCATCATTATGGGCCAGGCCCCTGGGTAAAAAACGCCGGCAGAGCAGACTGGAACCCGGTTTACTATCATAAAGCGAACTCAACCGGAATTGGTTTCGATAGAACCTCCAAAGGAAGCAATGCGCTTTCTCAGTATGCACCCGCAGTACAAAAACAATGGAATGATATCAATACCTGCGACTACAAATACCTGCTATGGTTTCACCATGTACCCTGGAATTACAAAATAAATACAGGAAAAACCCTTTGGGAAGAACTATGCCGGAGGTACAATGCCGGAGTGGATTCGGTACGATGGATGGAGCAAACATGGTCTGGTTTAGAGAAGCTCTTAGATCAGGAAGTATATCAGCATGTAAAAATGCTATTAAGCATACAGGAACAAGAGGCTGTATGGTGGCGCAATTCCTGTTTGCTCTACTTCCAGACTCTTTCTCAGTTGCCTTTTCCGCCTGGTTTTGAGAACCCTGATAAAGATCTTCCTTATTACCAATCACTAAAATTTCCCTTTGCGCCGGGCATTGGAGGAAATTTATAGCAAACGATACAGAAGGTGATATATATTCTAACCATTCAATACTACCCAGGTTGAACGAAACAATATTATTATCATAAGACAGGAAAAAGGAAAAGATGAAAAGACGATTTTTGACAATGATTGCTATTGTAGCCTGCCTTGTTATAAAGGCGCAAAATTTCATAATTGAAAAAAGTAGTGGAGCCAGTTTCCCTTTGGTCGGTATCTCAAAAGCCACCGCTATATATGTAGATCCCGATGATGAAGAACTGGTACATAAAGCGGCGTCTTTTTTACAAAGGGATATTGAAGCAGTTACCGGTAAAAAACCCGCTATTGTCCGCTCATTATCCACAACGGAGAAGCAACTCATCATTATAGGGTCATTGTCCGGTTCAACTACTATAAAAAGCCTGGTGTCTAAAAAGAAAATTGATGTAAGCAATATACGGGGTCAATGGGAGGCATTCAGTTTACAAACGGTAAATACACCGGTTCCGGGTATCCAAAACGCGCTGGTTATAGTCGGAAGCGACAGACGGGGAACAGCCTATGGTATATTTGAGCTTTCAGAGCAATTAGGCGTATCGCCCTGGTATTGGTGGGCAGATGTACCTGTAAAAAAGAAAGCGACCGCCTATTTTAAAAATGGTTCCTACCGCTACTCCTCACCTTCCGTAAAATATAGAGGCATCTTCATTAATGACGAAGAACCTGCCTTCGGTGAATGGGCAAGAGAAAAATTCGGAGGCATCAACAGCAAAATGTATGAGCACCTGTTCGAACTGATCTTGCGCTTAAAAGCCAATTATTTATGGCCTGCAATGTGGGGAAAAGCTTTTAACGAAGATGACGAAGCAAATCCCAGGCTGGCTGACGAATATGGCATTGTAATGGGCACTTCTCATCACGAACCAATGATGAGAGCTCAGAAAGAATGGGGCACTCACAGAAAGGAATATGGTAACGCTGCATGGAACTATCATACCAATAGAGCAGGTTTGCAGAAATTCTGGGAAGATGGATTCAGACGTAACAAAAACTTCGACAATATGGTCACGATCGGCATGAGGGGCGACGGTGACGAGGCCATGCATGACCTGGGTAGCATGAAAGCTAACTATGAACAACTGGAAGGCATTATAAAGGACCAGAGAAATATTATTGAACAGGTAAGCGGAAAACCTGCGAAAGAAACGCCCCAAATGTGGGCGCTCTATAAAGAAGTACAGGAATATTATGACATGGGCATGAAAGTACCCGACGACGTAACCTTATTATTGTGCGATGACAATTGGGGAAATATACGGCGATTACCTGCAGCCAACGCTCCCAAAAGAAGCGGCGGATACGGTATATACTATCACTTCGATTATGTTGGAGGGCCAAGAAGCTACCGATGGTTGAATACCAATAATATTGCCAGGCTATGGGAACAAATGAACCTCGCTTACAATCATGGTGTTGACAAAATATGGATTGTAAATGTTGGAGACCTGAAACCTATGGAATTGCCCACCTCCTTCTTTTTAGATTTCGCATGGGATGTAAAAAAATGGAACGCAGACAATTTAGATAACTATTATACAAATTGGGCAGGTAAACAATTTGGCAGTAACTGGGCTGCCCAAATCGGCCAGATCATGAAGAAATATGCAATATATTCATCCAGAAGAAAACCGGAGTTGCTGGAAGCAAGAACTTACAGCATCGAAAACTACGATGAAGCAAACAGGATAGCAAAAGAATGGAACACGCTGTTGACAGAAGCCGAGCAACTCAACGAAAAAATACCCGGTACGCATAAAGATGCATTCTATCAATTAGTATTACACCCGGTAAAAGCATATGGTAATCTGCAAAACATGTACATAGCCCTGGCCTGGAATCAATATTATGCAAAACAAAATAATTCGCTCGCAAACGGATATGCAGATCAGGTAAAACAGTTGTATATAAAAGACTCATTAATCAACCTGGAATACCACCAGTTAAACGGAGGAAAATGGAAGCACATGATGGCTCAAAAGCGTATCGGCTACACATCCTGGTCGGAACCCCGTGTGCAACGAATGCCGCAGGTGAGCTATGTAGACAATCCAGCGTCTAACCAGTTAGTATCCTTCGTAAAAGCGCCCAAAACTTCAGCATCATTTATACCAGCTACAGCCAAAGGCAATTTGTTTTTTGAAAAAGACGGTTACGTTTCCATAAATGCAGCCAACTATACCCGTAAGAAAGATATAGGAAATTCAAAATGGAAGACTATTGCGGGTATTGGCAAAGAAGGTGATGCCATAACATTATTTCCCGATCTGTCGAAAGCAGGTTCTGTTGATATTGCCCAGGCGCCTTATGTTGAATATGAAGTATACACTTCAGGGAAAGATGAAATTCAATTACAGGTATTACTCTCCCCTTCGCTTAATTTTCAAAACAGTAAAACAGGACTACAATACGCGATACAGGTAAATGGCGATGCCCTTCAAACTATTTCCATTAATCCCGAAACGGTTGACTCCAGGGCCTGGTCGCAGTGGGTTACCAACAATATAAACATCAAAAGCAGCAGGCATCGTTTAGCTGCTCCCGGCAGGCAAATTATACGAATTTATACGCAGGATCCGGGTGTGGTGATTCAAAAAATAATTATTGACCTGGGAGGCCTCAAACCAAGCTATTTAGGTCCTGAGGAAACACTCCTTAAAAAGTAACTTTAATAATCAAAAAAATGAGCATGTATTTCAAAAAACCAGCCGCCTATTTATTCGCAGGTGCGTGCGCCGTTTTAATGTTAAGCAGTTGTAGCTCCTCTCAAAAATCTACAACAAGCAATATTCCTTCTTTAAAGAAAGTTTATAAAAATGATTTTTTGATAGGAACTGCACTGAGTTGGCCGCAGGTACAGGGTCGTGATCCCATCGCAGCCACTCTGGTTCCCCAACAATTTAATGCAGCCACACCCGAGAACCTGATGAAGGCGGAAGAGATGCGTCCATCATGGGGAGAATATAATTTTGCCCAGGCTGATGCGTTGATCGAATATGGTAAAAAAAATAAAATATCCATTAACGCCCATACACTTATCTGGCATAGCCAAATGCCGGCATTTACCCGCCGCATACAAAGTGCCGATTCCCTGAGAACCTTTTTTAACGATCACATCAAAACGGTAGCAGGCAGATATGCAGGTAAGGTTCAGTCCTGGGATGTGGTAAATGAAGCCTTAAACGAAGATGGCAGTTTACGTAAATCACCCTATCTTAATAAACTCGGGGACAACTACATTGTTGATGCATTCCGTCTAACTGCAGCTGCAGATCCCCACGCTGATTTATATTATAATGACTATAACAATGAGCAGCCCAAAAAACGTGCAGGTTGTATTGAAGTCATCAAGAAAGTTCAGGCAGCCGGTGTAAAAATTGATGGCGTAGGTATACAAGGGCATTGGCATGTAGGAAAAGTACCTTTTAAAGAAATAGAAGAAAGCATACAGCAATACGCAGCGCTGGGCATAAAGGTAGCATTTACAGAATTGGACATCGAGGTACTTCCCAGGAACTTTACAGGCGCCGAAGTTAGCCAGCGTATGCAGTCGGATGAAAAATCAAATCCTTATAAAACCGGATTACCCGATTCTATACAAAAACAACTGGCCGACGATTATGCCAACCTGTTTACCTTGTTTCTAAAATATCGTGATCAAATTTCGCGCGTTACGATGTGGGGTGTGCATGACGGACAAAGCTGGTTGAACGGCTGGCCTATAAGGGGACGTACCAACTACCCCTTATTATTTGACAGGCAGGGTAAACCCAAGCCGGCATTTTATAGTGTTATTGACCTCAAGTCCGGGAAATAATCATTAACGAACAGGTGTATATATTCTGAATTTCACGATCAATATTCAAATTTAAGCTTATGATATCAGGCTCCGGAAAGCTGTCGGTAACAGAAAAAATAGGTTATAGCCTTGGAGATCTGGCGGCCAATCTTGTTTTCCAGACATTAGTAACTTACCTGGCTTTTTTTTATACAGACATATATGGACTAAAGCCAGAAGACGCTTCAATCATCACGCTGGTGGTGGGTTTAATAGCAGGCTTCGGCTTCAACCCTTTTATTGGGGCTATCGCAGACAGAACCCGATCTAAATGGGGCAAGTTCCGTCCCTGGATCTTGTTTACAGCGATCCCCCTGGGTATATGTGCGCTACTGGCTTTCAGCACTCCGGATTTCTCTTACAAGGGAAAGATGATGTATGCGGCCGCAACCTATTCTTTGCTCCTGCTTTTATATGCTGCCAATAACCTGCCTTACGCCGCTTTAAGTGGCGTGATCACGGGTGATATGAGAGAGAGGAACAGCCTCTCCTCCTATCGGTTTGTTGCCGTAATGTTTGCCCAGTTTTTCGTGCAGGTCTTTATGCTCCCTATTATTTTATCAGTGGGCAAAGGTGATAAAGCCGCCGGAATTGAAGCGGTGATGACCTGGCTGGCCATTATTGGAACCGTTATGTTGCTGATCACTTTTCTCACCACCAGGGAAAGGGTTATACCTACAGCAGAGCAGGAATCTTCGTTAAAAAATGATCTGAAAGACCTGATAGGCAACCGCCCCTGGGTTATCATGCTACTGGTTACTACTTTTATTTTTATCACCCTGGCCATGAAAGGAGGCTCTTATGTATATTACTTCAATAACTATGTTGATGAAACGAGCCTGAAGCACTTCATAGCCCCTATTACAGGCTTCTTCAATTCAATCGGAATGAATTTCTTTGGAGAGGATCCCAAATCGGCGGGGTTTGGACTATTTAATGCCGGGGGAATTATCATGATGATTATTGGTATCACTTTTTCGAAAAAATTTGCCGACAAGTATGGTAAGAGAGATGTGTTCCTGACTTCCCTGTTTATTTCCACATTGTTTGTGCTATTCTTCGTTTTTTATCCGCCTCAATCCGTTCGGCTTATGTTTCTATCACAAATACTGCACGGTTTCTTTTATGGCATCAGTACACCTATATTGTGGGCAATGATCGCGGATGTGGCTGACTATTCTGAATGGAAAAATAACCGCAGGGCAACAGCAATCATCTTTTCCGCCATGATGGTTGGTTTAAAGGTGGGATTAAGCGTAGGCAGCGCCCTGGTGGCGTCAATTATTGGCCGTTACGGCTATATTTCATCGAAGGCTACGCAAGTTGTTACCCAACCCGAAACCGTTGCTACGGGCGCTAAAATGCTGGTAAGCGTATTTCCGGCCATCCCGTTCCTGCTGGCCTGCGGTCTCCTGCTCTTTTATTCCATTAATAAAAAAATGGAAACACAGATAGAGGCTGATCTGAATGCAAAAAGAAACAAAAGCTGACCCCCACTCACTACTCTCTATTCACTATCAACTATCAACTATTACCCATTCACCATGCCTGAAGAAAGTATACAACATATCAACTTTGAGAAACTCAATCAAAAAGCTATTTCAAGTCCGCTGGTTTCGCATATCTATACGGCAGATCCTTCTGCTCATGTTTTTAACGGGAAAATCTATATCTATCCTTCGCATGATATAGATGCCGGGGATGCCTTCGATGACCTGGGAAGTCATTTTGCCATGGAAGACTATCATATTATATCAATGGATAGCCCGGAGGCTGAGGCTGTTGATAACGGCCTTGCACTTCATGTTGATGACGTTCCCTGGGCCGACAAACAAATGTGGGCCCCGGATGCTCATGAAAAAGATGGCAGGTACTACCTGTTCTTCCCAGCGAAAGGATACGATGGTATTTTTAAAATAGGGGTAGCTGTTTCCGATGACCCTACAGGCCCTTTTAAACCGCAACCAGAAGCCATTAAAGATAGTTTTTCAATAGACCCGGCCGTATACAAGGATGATGATGGCCATTACTATATGTACTTTGGTGGCATTTGGGGTGGACAACTGCAGCGCTGGCGCACGGGTAGTTATAATGCTACAGAACCTCAGAGTCCGTTGGCACATTTGCCTCATGACCAAGAACCAGCTTTATGTGCAAAAGTAGCAAGGCTTACGGATGACTTACTGGAATTTGCAGAACCCGCCCGCGACGTTTTAATAATCGATGAAGCCGGTCAGCCGCTATTGCAGGGAGACACTGATAGCCGTTTTTTCGAGGCGTCGTGGCTACACAAATACAACGGAAAATACTACTTCTCGTACTCAACCGGAGATACGCATTATATTTGTTACGCCATTGGCGACAATCCTTATGGTCCTTTCACTTATGCCGGACGTATTCTAAACCCGGTAGTTGGCTGGACCTCTCATCATTCTATTGTTGAATATAAAGGTGACTGGTATCTTTTTTATCATGATAGTAGTCTTAGTAAGGGTGTAACCCATCTGCGCAGCATAAAAGTGGCAAAAATTGAACACGATAAAAATGGATATATCAAAACATTAGATCCTTACCAGGATTTAAATGTTTTGGTATAGTACCGGTATCCTTATTAACGACAGGAATTGAAGTTTTGTTTAGCGGTGCATTTGATAAGGGAAAATGCTCAACACCTGAATAATCTATCCAATAAAAAGCGATGTTAAAAGTTTTACTACTTATTGTTTCCTTATCGATCTCCCTTGCTATCTCTGCACAGGTAAAGCTTCCCCGGATCATCCGAGATAGTATGGTTTTGCAGCGTGATACAAAACTAAATATTTGGGGATGGGCCTCAACCGGGGAGAAAGTTACCATCAGATTTAATAACAGGATTTATAAAACCACCACCAACAATTTAGGTAAATGGGCTGTGCAACTGGCGCCTACCCCGGCAGGCGGGCCTTACAAGATGGAAGTATCAGGCAAAAACAATATTATCCTGAATGATATCTTAGTGGGTGAAGTCTGGCTATTTTCAGGACAGTCCAACATGGAGCATATGATGCGCCAGCATGATGTTATTTATGCTGATGAAATACTACAAGCCAATAATCCCAATATAAGGCAGTTTAAAATACCTAATGTAGCCAGCCTGGCTAAACCGCAGGCAGATTTACCGGCCGGCTCATGGAAGCATGTCAGTGCTGCCAATGTTATGGACTTTTCAGTAGTGGCCTATTTCTTTGCCAGCAAGATTACAGCAGCACACCAGGTGCCGGTTGGGATCATCAATGCTACATGGGGTGGCACGCCCATTGAGGCCTGGACCAGTGAGGAAGGTTTTGCTGAGTTTCCTAACCAACTCAGTACGATTGCAAAAAACAAAGACAGCTCTTATATCAATAGTTTACGAAAGAGGTCAGCTGCTACCATCGGGGGTACACCGGCTAAACGACCAGTAGATAAAGGCCTGGAAGAAAAATGGTACGATCCTTCTTATCAAATGAAAGGATGGCGCAACATAGCTATTCCCGGATACTGGGAAGACCAGGGCATTAAAAACCTGGACGGAGTGGTGTGGTTTCGCAAAGAAGTGGAAGTACCTGCCTCTATGGCCGGAAAGCCTGGAAAAGTGTTCCTGGGCAGGATTGTTGACGCTGATGAATGTTATATAAACGGATCGAGGATAGGTTCCACGTCTTATATGTATCCGCAACGCCGCTATGCCGTTCCAGAAGGCTTGCTTAAAGCGGGAAAAAATGTAGTTATAATTCGCGTAACCAATAATAACGGTAAAGGTGGTTTTGTTCCTGATAAGCCTTACCGGTTGATAACGGGTAAAGACACCCTGGATCTCACTGGTTACTGGCAATACAAAGTAGGCCAGGTTTTCATGCCTGTACGTGGCGTGGGAAGCGGTGGTGGTGGCATCCAGGCCAGTCATCAGCCTGCTGCTCTTTTTAATGCGATGTTATCGCCGGTAATACCTTTCTCTCTTAAAGGATTTGCCTGGTACCAGGGGGAGAGTAATACGGGCAGACCAGAGGTTTATTCGGGCATACAGCCAGCCATGATCAAGGATTGGCGTACCAAATGGGATATGCCTGCTGCGCCTTTTTTATTTGTACAACTACCCGGTTTTATGGATTATAGTTATGTGCCTGGAGAATCAGGTTGGGCTATGTTCCGGGAAGCTCAGGCAAAATCATTAGCAATACCCCATACAGCAATGGCGGTCGCTATCGATTTAGGAGAATGGAACGATATTCATCCCGATCGTAAAAAAGAAGTGGGAGAAAGACTGGCTCTGGCCGCCGAAAAGATAGCTTATAAAAAGGAGGTTGTTTATGCTGGCCCTACCCTGCAATCATCGGTAACGGAAGGTAATAAGATAGTACTCACCTTCTCCAACATAGGCAGCGGCCTTACCACCAACGATGGCGAACCTGTTTCAGAGTTTGCCATTGCCGGGGCCAACAAGCAATTTGTTTGGGCCAAAGCTGTTATAGATGGAGATCGTATTATTGTTTCGGCAGAAGATATTGACGAGCCGAAATATGTTCGTTATGCCTGGGCGGACAATCCTGTAAATCCCAATTTATTTAATAAAGAAGGACTACCCGCAGCTCCGTTCCGAACAGATACCACCCATTAATAAACATGTTGTTTATCTCTAAGCCCGCCTCACCGGATAAAAAAAATAGCCATGCTGTATGAAACATGGCTATTTTTCTAATAACATTTTATATAGCTTATTAAAAAGCTACTAAATAAACCTGTTAATAATATTTTCCAGGTATTCCTGTTTACCACTTGTAACAGCAGGCTCCCCGGCTTCTATTGCGTACGACCGAAGGTCTTCCAGTGTTAATTGTCCCTGCTCAAATGCCTGGCCTTTACC